>ERZ1034381.104-NODE-104-length-23292-cov-46.375178_pt1 | contig 23292 bp, 23 predicted proteins | sample MGYA00520602_ERZ1034381 | MGnify/ENA primary metagenome ERZ1034381 (study PRJEB33736, sample SAMEA104288466) | Azolla filiculoides | biome: Urban; feature: water surface; material: ditch water | place: Netherlands | collected 2014 ...
ATGAGGTCAGTTATAAATTAGTTATCAACATCTTCATGGATAGGAACTATCCGTACCTATTGCCAACCCTGATTCTTTCCTTGGCTCCTTCCTAATCTTAACACTATGGAAAGCCACACACATACTCCTTTCTAAATTTCCGGACCTCTCTAATATTTACCCGCAGAAAACTCAACCAACCCCAAAAGACGGCGGCGTTATCTTGATATTCTTCGGATATCCTCTCCAAACAATCTTGTGCATCTTCGGTACAACCTCTTAACAGCATTTGTTCTGTCAAAATCAGATGCAGATAATCTGAGGAATATTTCCCAGGTTCATAATATTCTTCTTCCAGTAATGCAAAGGCATCTTCGGATTCAGACAATTTCAATGCTGAATTGAGGAGCATACTAGATATGCTACTTTCATATAATCCTAGTGGTAGGGTTTTAAACCAATCTGCATCAAAGTGGTTATTACATATTTGCTCTAAGAGATTTTCTATAACTATTTTTTCTTCGCTATAACTATATTTATGGTAATCTTAAATTTGCTTATTAATAAAGCCAGGGTCTTGACGATAAAGACCAATGCGGATTTATCTAACACACTGACGCAGATAGTAAAAAACCCGAGATCCATTTTGCCAGTGAGTTTGTATTGATAGATTTTCTTCTACTACTATAACTAGTATATCGAATTGTCCTGTTTGTACAGCATGACGAGTAGCAATTTCTGTGAGTAGCTGGTGACATTCAGGGTCTGTTCTGCTTTTCTGTACTAACAAACCTGCTGTTAACAATTTATCAATTTGGCGACTGAGGGTTTTAGTCACCCAAGGTTTATTGTTTTCATGTAACGCACCAATTCTACTGAGACAACTTATGAATGAATTTTTGTCTATTGGTGCATAAATTACCGAAAACAACTGGATCATCTTTTGTGCAGAAGGATGTAACTCAAAGTATTTCCTGGCTAGTTGTGCCTGTAGTTTTGTACTATTAGAGGCTGAGTCGAACATGGTAATAATTAATTGACACCATTTTTAGGCATCTGGCCTAGATATTTGTACTATTAGAGGCTGAGTCGAACATGGTAATAATTAATTGACACCATTTTTAGGCATCTGGCCTAGATAGAACAACCTAAAATTAAAAATATACTAAATACTGCACTATTGTTCACTGAAGTGAGGCAACTGATGGACATTCAGCAGCTACGTCAATCTTTAAAACTGAAGTGGCTGGGTTACTGCGAGGAAAACCGTCCTTGGCTAGTCAAAATGAAAATTTGGCGTTCCTATAATGGTGTCCGACGACCTTCGTCTGGTTATATTTTGGCAACTCTGTCTGTTTTAGAACCGCAGTTAAAGCAAATACTTCCTTTTATCCTGGATTTGAATAATAATCCTGATCAAATAGTCGCGGCTTTGGGTCTTCACTTTAATCCTGATGAAGAGTTCCGATTATTAAAATCAGAGCGTTCTTTAACGAAAACCCAGGCTAAAAATCAGATTGTCAGTAAGCCTCCCGCTAAGATTGCCCTTGTCGATACACCCTTAGCACAAAGTAATCGTCCTGCTTCTGTCAAGACTTTGGTATCACAAAAGCCCCATTCCAGAGCGCCCCAGGACAATAAACAGGTATTAATAAGGATTACGTCAGGTGTGGAACAAAAGCACCAAACTGTTTCAGCGGTAGGATTAGCCACACCAATGAATGACCATTCTCCAGCCAAACCGCTTTCTGGAGTGGGACGGGAACAAACACCCAAGAGATCGCTCACTATTACTAAACAAGTTCCCACTTCCCTCAAAGAACTTAATCACAATGGTCAATTTACGACCATCCCAGTCAAAGACCTTTCTCCTATCTCATCTGGTAGTAATGCCCGTAGTTTACCTTCTTGGATTGATGAGTTTTGTCAAGGTGTAAAATAAGACAGTGTACAGTGAACTGATAACTGATAACTGATACAGCAGGAGTCAGGAGTCAGGAGTAAAACTCTCTTGCTGTCTAGGTTTCAACTTAGATTCTGTACTTCATTGAACTCCAATCTGCTGTGACTGATAACTGATAACTGATCCTGCTACGGATACTCGTGAGAAACAAACGGGATGGAAACGACTTCTCCCGCAGTTTCTCCTACTTGCACTTTTAAACCTACTCCACCTGCTTTAGAACGAATGTACCCTAGTCCAAAGTGACCATCTGGAGTTTCTGTATAACTGGTAAGTTTACCAACTTTTTCATCTCCAATAGTAATTATGGTTTCTGGTTCTACGGGCGCATTGAGGCGAATTCCCCAAAGATATTGTTTTACACCTTTGTAGGTGTTTAATCTGGCAATGGTTTCTTGACCGATGTAGCAGCCTTTGTTGAAGGAAACTGTCTGCCATAAACCGACTTCTAGCGGATTATAATCATCAGTCAGTTCTAAATCTGGTGCAGGACGACCTTGTAATATTCGCAACATTTCCCAACCGCGATCACTCAACTCTAACCCACCATATTCTAATATTTGCTCCCAAATTTTTTGTTTCTGAGCGATCGGGAAAATTAGGGTATATCCAGGTAAAGCCAAACCGCTACCCACAGCCACTCTTAACCCATCCACCAAGATATGACTACCATAGGGTTGACCAATGAGTGAGCCAGCACCCAACTTCTCAATCATGGCATCACTACCGGGTCCGATGAGGCTAAAAGTACCAGTGTCTTCGGTGATATCCGTTAACTGCACCTTATCCGTAAAGAAAATATAACGGTCTAACCATTGCAGTAAAAAGTGACGACGACCAGGTGAAACCAACAGGAAGACAGCATCATCTAAAACATAACCAGTGACTAAATCAATTGTCCTGGCAGTGGATGTCACCATGACAGTATCACAGCCTTCTCCCGGTTTGAGACGTTGGAAATCGTTTGTACTCTGGTTATGTAAAAACCGCAGACGATCATCATCCGCTACACGGATGATTCCCCATTCAGAGCGATCGCACACAACCACCCCTTCTCTTGCTGTTTGAATAGCTGCTGTGTCTTTACCGTCAATTGCAGATGTTGGCATAGTGATCAACAGTCACCCTGTTTCAATGTTTTCGCAACAAAAATATTAGCAAACAAGAGTTTGACGATTCAACTTGTTTTGGTTTAAAGAAACTATAGTAATCAAATCGGATTCCTATATTGACCGAAAACAGGGTGTAGGTTTTATATAACCGAAATAGGATTGTTCTTTTGCCTCCTGTCACCTCCAGCATTTAATAATTGCTCATGACCAAATTGCATACGTCAAAATAAAGATGTAAGAAACGATTTTTTGGTGTTGAATGTTGAGTATTGCTCAAATTTGCTACATTAAATCCACAGCAATCATTATTTTGTTGTCTTCACAATTCTTGTAGGAGTGAATGTGAATATTATGTCTCTACGTACAAATCTTTTTTGTTTGCCAAGTCTAGCTACCCTTGCAGTTATAAGTAGTAGCCTGTCCGCAAACGCTGTAACGCTTGAAATTCAAGCGAGTGGAGAACCCACAGCGAACAAAGCTGCTGAACTTCAGCAATTTCCCAGTCCCACCGCCGAGGAAATTGGCGATCGCACCATGATACCCGTTCCAGGGACAGTAGCTACTTCATCAATAATGCTAACAGAAGACACAGAACAGCCCAATCAAGTAGCCCAAGCAGATGTGAGTTTAGCAAGACCTACCCGTGGTGGTAGCAGCTACATTGGAGTAGGCGGCAATGTTGGTTTAAGTGGTGGGAATTCATCCTTAGCTGACGGTAACTTTACAGTCATCAGCAAAATTGGTTTCACAAGGTCTTTATCTCTAAGACCCTCAGGCATATTAGGCGACAATACGACATTTTTGATTCCTGTCACCTACGACTTTTCCTTTCAGTCACTGGGAGATGCATTTACTGAATCCCTCCCTATCGCTCCGTATGTGGGAGTAGGTGTAGCCCTAAAAACAGGTGATAACTCTGAAACCGCTGTCTTAGTCACTGGTGGTGTTGATATACCCCTCAACAACAGATTTACCGCCACAGCAGCTGTAAACGCGGGATTTTTCGATCAAACTGATGTCGGTTTATTAGTCGGTGTAGGTTACAACTTCAGCGGCTTTTAAAGCATAACCACCAGTGACTAAGACAGCGGTGGGAATGGGGAATAGGTCAAATACGGGTTCAGGAAAATTATCTGTTTAGGCAAGCTGGGGATGCAGGGGAGGATTATCTGAACCGTATTGGGGAATAGGTGACAGGTGAAATGAGGCAAAAGAAAAATCATATTTCCCCCTACACTCCTAGACCTTCTATTTAGGGCTAACTTTGTCAATTACCTTAATTTTGCCGTCGTCTCCTACTGTCCACACATCGTAGACACCAACGACATCACCATTAGCATCAACATCTACGTTACCGCTTGCACCTTGGTAATTAATCTTTTTACCCTCTTTTAAGAGTTTCAGTCCTTCACACACATCACTTACTTCTGTCCCTTCTCCACCAGCTACTTCCCGGATTTTACCAGCAATACCAACGCCAGTATTTTCTTTAGCCGCTTGTGCTGCCAAGATTAACAAAGCAGCTGCATCCCAAGCTTGAGGTGCGTATTCTCCTGGTAAACCGCCTTTTTTCTCTTGCCAAAGTTTTTTGAAAGCCGCTAATGCTTTACCATCAGAACCGGGAACTGTACCAATAGCACCCGACAGAAGATATTTGCCGTCAGGACTTTTACCTACTTGTTCGGGGAAACTATCTGATTTGACTCCATCTGTGAGCATAATTTGTACTCCCTTCGCCAAACCTTGTTGGTAGGCAGCTTTGAGGAATAAACTTCCTGTTTCAGCGTACATCACAGCCAAGACTGCATCTGGTTTACCAGCAAAAGTGGCACCGGCTTCAGTATCAAAGGTTTGGGCTTTGGGGTCGTAGCGGACGGGTTTATCTTTATTAACCACTGTGCCACCTAGTTTTTCAAAAGTTTGTACAAATGCTTTTTCAAAACCTACACCATAGTCATTGTTAATCACGACGGTGGAAACTCTTTTAAAACCTTTTTTCTTAGCAAGTTGAGCTAAAGCTAATGCTTGGTAGGTATCTGGGGGAGCAGTCCGCGTCCAAAAACCTTTAAAATCACCTTTTTGCGCTTTATCGGTAAATACGGGACTGGTGCTACCAGGGGAAACCAGCATGACTTTATTGGGTGTAGCTACAGAGATAGCCGCAGTGGAAACGCTACTGGCAAAAGAACCAACTACACCAGCCACTTTATCCACGGTAGCTAATTTGGTCATACCCGCAGCACCAGCTTTGGGGTCTGTTTGGTCGTCTACTTCTACTAGACTCACTTTCTCTCCATTTACACCCCCGCAAGCGTTAACGGTTTCTACCAGAAGAGGAGATGAACCTACCATTTGCTGACCGATGGAAGCTAAGTCACCAGTTGTTGGTAACAAACTACCAATTTTTAATCCTTTGGCATTACCTATTTTTGTGGTGTTCGCTGCTGTGGTAGCGGCAGTTCCATCGGGTGTTTGGTTAGTTGTGGTGGTGGTATTTTCACAAGCGTCCATGAAAAAGCCACTGGCTAGGGTAACTAAACTCAAAGCGAGGGAAACACTAATTTTCGACATGGATAACTTTCACTCCTGGGATGTTCAGCAGCTTGAAAGTAGGATAATACTAGGTTTTAAATCCAGATCAATCCTATCAAGGCTACAAAGCCTAAATAATAACATCACCGAGTGGAAGTATATATGCCTAAATAAATATTAATTTATATATTAAAACACAAAATACATTCTATACGAAATATATATTTTACATCTCAGCTAAAAACGGAGAAGGAGGGATTCGAACCCTCGGATGGACCTTACGATTCCATCAACAGATTAGCAATCTGCCGCTTTCGACCACTCAGCCACCTCTCCAGGTCATAGATAATAATATTATCAGATGTTTTTGATTTGGTCAATAGTTATTTTGTTAATGGTCAATGGTCAGTGGTCAGTGGTCGGTTGCGACTGAACTAATGACTAATGACCAATAACTATTGACCGATTATAACACTTGCGATCGCATCCAAGCTGCTGGCAAGGTACGTAACTTTTTCCACTGGGGGACGTAAGCACGCTGATTGAACACATCATAATCATTGCGTTCAATCACATCTAGAATCTGTCCATAGAGCATGGATGCAGACCATACAGGCCAACGAGCATCTGCCGCTAGGTAACTAATTCCCCTATCGGCTTTGGTATAAAATTTGCGGGCGCGGTCGATTTCAAAGCGTATTAGGGAACGCCAACGGTCATCTACAATACTTTTAAAAAAGTCTTCTTCCGTGTAGTTGAATTTTGCCAAGTCTTCTAGGGGAATGTAGATTCTGCCTCTACGTGCATCTTCACCGACATCCCGAAGAATATTGGTCAGTTGATTAGCAATACCCAATGCGATCGCTTCTTCTATAGGAAGATAAGGTTGTTGGTCTTGATGCCATGGTGCTGTATAGATATTGGTATCTATGCCCATAATCGTGGTTGACATCAAGCCGACAGTACCAGCCACTCGGTAGCAGTAGAGATATAACTCCTCAAAGGTTTGATAACGACTGCGATATAAATCCATCCGCTGACCGTTAATCATATCCCGAAAGGGCTGAATATCCATATGAAAGCGTTGGAGTGTATCTACTAAAGCTACATCGTAATTGTCTAATGGGTGTCCCGCAAAAATTGATTCCAGCTGCTTTTCCCATAGGTCTAGGGTTTCTGGCGTGGTTATAGTAGATGCAGGGCCATCTACTAATTCATCTGTACGGCGACACCAAGCGTATATTGCCCAAACAGATTGACGTTTTGCCGGACTCATCAGCAATGTACCCAGGTAAAAGGTTTTGGCATACTTGGCTGTGAGTTCCTGACAAAGTTTGTAGGACTCGTCTACAGAGACCAGCGTTTTCATGCGCGGGGGGGAATCAGGCAGTTGCAGCATTCGTTGCGGGCGGTCGAGTTAGCGTTTGCAGGCCAGAGGAATTTGCTATCAGTGGTGCTTCCGAGATCGCCTGTGCTGTCAGCTTACCAGAAAGTACGGCACCTTCCATACTGGCTAGGTAGCGTTGCATGGTGTAATCTCCAGTCAGATAGAAGTTAGAAATGGGAGTTTGCTGAGAGGGACGGTGTTTTTGCCTTCCTGGTGTGGCTTTGTAAACTGAACGTGGAGTTTTCACGACGTGATATTTCAGCAGTTTGCTTTGGTTATCTCCCCCAAAATGTTGCGGGAAGAGTTTTTCCAACTCGGTAATAGTTGCAGTAACAATTTCCTCATCAGATTTAGATATCCAATCTTTAGCCGGCGCTAGAACTAATTCCAGCATAGAACGGTCAGGACTGGCATATTCACGGCAAGTATTACTCATATCAGCATAAACGCTGAGGAGGGGTGAACGGGAAAATAGCAGATGATCAATATCTGTTAATTTCCGGTCGAACCATAAATGTACGTTGATTACAGGCACACCTTCCAAACCTTCTAGTTTTTGGAAAAACTCCATTTCCTGCCAAGGTTTAGGTAACATCACCTTTAAAGGGTCAACAGGCATGGCAGATACATAAATATCTGCTGTAAATACTTCATCTTCTGCCCCATCTAAACCCCGTAGTAAGAAGGATTTAACGCTGCCATCTTCGTTGAGTTGAATCTCTTTTAATGGTGCATTTAATCGTACTTCGCCACCGCGTTCTGTGATGTAGTTGATGATTGGCTGACACAGGCGTTCAGTAGGTGAACCATCCAAGAACGCCATCTTTGAGCCATTTTTTTCTTGTAAAAACCGATTTAAGGCAGTTAACAAGACCGTCGAAGAAATTTCATCTGGATTGATGAAATTCAATGCTTTTGACATAGCAATGAAAACTTCTTTCTCTACTCTGGGGGGAATGTTTTGCAGTTTTAACCACTCACTCCAAGAGTATTTATCCATTTCTTCCACATACTTTTGACCTTTTAGCATGGCTGGGATTAAACCAAGACCAAAACTAATTTTTTCAGGCCATGTCAACATATCATTGTTGCCCAGAATTGCCACCACACCATTTAAGGGGGCGGGTATATCTGGAAAATCAAAGCGGCTGTATGTACCTGGTGCTTCTGGCTGATTGAAGATCATTGCGTGTTCTTTCCACTGCAAACGATCTTCAATGTCTAGTTCTTTAAATAACTCCAACATATTGGGATAAGCCCCAAAAAAAATGTGCAGTCCTGTTTCGTACCAGTCTCCATCAGCATCCTTCCAAGCTGCCACTTTGCCGCCCACTACGTCTCGGCGTTCCAAGACAATGGGAGTGTGACCTAAATCTGTGAGATATTTTGCACAGGAAAGTCCTGCTAGACCGGCACCGGCGATCGCTACTCGCATTTCAACCTACTGTTCTTCAATATTTCTTAATTGTTTTCTTGTTCTCATTATACTTTGCATTCTGTTACATTTGGCCTTGTTTCTGGAAAAAGAGGGTGTGGAGTGTGGGGAAAAAACTTGCTTTTTGCTTCCTGTCACGTGGCTTATGCTTGAGAGAGAATTTTAATCTTTATTTTCTCAGTTATGTCACCATCACAACATATCCAAAGCTTTGGTAATCATCTGATTCTCGGTGTTTCTGGAACAAGCCTCAATGATGATGATAAAAGGGCGTTAAGTGAATTAAAACCTGTTGGGGTGATATTTTTCGCCAAAAACTTTCTTGATGGTGTACCATATCAGATTTGGGTAGAAAATTTTAACCAACTAAATCACAGTATACGTGAATATACTGAACGTACTTTCATGTTTATGACCATAGATCATGAAGGTGGAAGAGTTGTTAGAATGCCATTACCGATTACTCGATTTCCTCTCAGTTATCTATTAAAATTTCATGCGCAAGAAGTAGCTAAGGCAACTGCTTGCGAATTAAGATCACTAGGAATCAATGTTTCTTGGTCTCCCGTTGCTGATATTTTCTCCAACCCCCAAAACCCAATTATTGGACCCCGCGCTTTTGGAACTACTCCTGAAACCGCTAGTCAACGTGCGCGGGAATATTATCGGGGACTCAAGCAAGGAGGTATGATCACTTGTGCAAAACATTTTCCTGGACATGGAGACACCAGCCAAGATTCTCACGTGGAATTACCAACTCTCAATTTAACTGTAGAGGAATTGCAAAGACGGGAATTAATACCTTTCAAAACATTGATTGAGGAACAGATACCGTTGATTATGACTGCCCATATCCTGTTCCCGCAAATAGATGCTGAAGTTCCAGCCACATTGTCAAGGACGATTTTAAATCACATCCTGCGGGAAGAACTCAATTTTCAGGGTGTGGTTGTTTCCGATGACTTGGATATGAAAGCCGTCTCTGAGATGTTTATGCAGTCGGGAACAGTAGCGCGGGCTTTTTATGCAGGTTGCGATTTATTTATTGTTTCTCGCAATATCAATTCTTCTTCAATAGAAAGGACATATCAAATAGCTGAGGATTTTACCGCTTCTTTGAGTAACGGCAGCTTGGATGAGAAAGTTGTAGTAGCAGCAAGGGAGAGAATTGAGAAATTATTGGAAGGAACTCCCCAATATCCAGTGTATGCCCTGGAAAAAGAGATTTTAGTCAAAAATGCAGAATTAGCGATCACTTCTACTTTTACCATTTAACAAGGCATGGGGCATTGGGCAAGAGGACTATTATTCTTATCCTACACCCTTAAACCCTTTGGAAATCGGGAATTACTTTTTAATCCTTCATACTCCTCAACTCCTCAACCAGCAATTGATATTTATCTATGTCTATGTGAGATAAAGAATTATAAAGAAAATGTTACAAACATTAGTACAATAACTTTATTACACAAATGAGTATTTTTTCTTATTAAGATGATGGCAGAACAATTTCCTTGGCTGACCGCGATTGTCTTGTTGCCACTCCTTGCATCCTTCCTGATTCCGGTAATACCATATAAAGACGGTAAAATTATCCGTTAGTATGCCCTAGGTGTAGGTATTGCTGACTTTGCCTTAATCTGTTATACCTTTTGGCAGCATTACGATGCTAGTGATGCTAGTTTTCAGATTGTAGAAAATTTTTCCTGGATGCCTCAGTTGGGACTAAACTGGAGCGTTACAGTTGATGGTATCTCCGTTCCCCTCGTGCTTTTAGGGGGATTTGTCACCACCCTTTCCATGTTTTCTGCTTGGCTAGTTGACCGCAGACCACGCTTATTTTACTTTCTGATGTTCGTGCTGTATTCCTCACAGGTAGGAGTGTTCGTTGCCAAAGACTTGATGTTATTTTTCATCATGTGGGAAGTGGAACTTGTTCCCGTATATTGGGAAGTGGAACTTGTTCCCGTATATATATCTATTAATTTCCATTTGGGGTGGACAAAGAAGACGCTACGCAGCGACAAAATTTATATTATATACCGCAGCAGCTTCTATATTTATTTTAGTAGCAGCCCTGGCAATGGGTTTATACGGTGGCGGCAATATGAGTTTTGATCTCACGTCCCTGACTTTGAAAGATTATCCCCTTAGTTTACAAATGCTACTATATGCAGGTTTATTTATAGCCTTTGGCGTTAAACTAGCTATTTTACCCTTACATACCTAGTTGCCTGATACCCACGGTGAAGCATCTTCCCCTGTATCCATGATTTTGGCAGGTATGTTGTTAAAAATGGGCGACTATGGTTTGATTCGCCTGAATATAGAACTTCTGCCTGATGCTCATCTTTATTTTGCACCAGTGATAGCTGTTCTTGGTGTTGTCAATATTATTTATGGTGCATTAAATTCCTTTGCCCAAACCAACATGAAACGGCGTTTGGCTTTTCCTTCAATTTCTCACATGGGGTTTGTGCTGTTAGGTTTAGCCTCTTTCACCGATGTAGGAATGAATGGGGCAATGTTGCAGATGATATCACACGGTTTCATTGCCTCAGTATTGTTTTTCCTCGCAGGTGTTACTTACGATCGCACTCACACAATGGTAATGAAAGATATGGGTGGTATTGCTCAAGGGATGCCCATAGTATTTGCACTGTTTACAATAGGTGCAATGGCATCTTTAGCTTTACCAGGAATGAGTGGTTTTGTTGGTGAACTTTCGGTTTTTGTTGGTGTGACAACCAGTGATGTGTATAGTTCTACTTTCTGCACCGTCACAGTTTTTCTCGCTGCTGTCGGAGTCATCCTTACAGCTATTTATCTTCTTTCCATGCTACGCCAGGTGTTTTATGGCAACGATGCAGCATTGATATGTGACATTAATAATGCTGGGCTCGAAAATCAGGAAGATGAAGGAACAGTTTGTTTTGGTACAGATTGCCTCCTACCTAGCCAAGCAGTATACAGTGACGCTAGACCCCGTGAAGTCTTTATCGCCGCTTGTTTTATAGTGCTGATTATCGGCATTGGTTTCTGTCCCAAGGTGGCTATGCAGATGTATGATGCCAAGACCGTGGCTGTAAACACTCATGTTCGCCAATCTTATACAATCATCTCCCAAAGCAATCCTCGCATTTATGCTGATGGATTCTTGACACCGAAAATCTCTGAACCTGAAATTAACTCAGTTTTAGCAACTTTGAAGTAAACCTGATATTTCTCTATTCAGAGGGAAAAGTTACAGTTTTGCAGTCAATTTTTCAACTTCTTCCTAACTGAAAACAGGCTGTGGGCTGTAGGTAAAAATAGTTTGTCCTAAACCCCACAGCCCTTTCATATCTGACCACAAAATTAAGTTTCTTATCTGTTAACTGACAATATACAAAATTTTTGATAATAAATTCTCCTGGTCAAGGATTAAATTTAAGTGAAATTAACTAACTACTCTTGAACAATCAGCGATAATTTAGTTCTGAACACCCATTATAAAACTGATGCGGATCTAGTTAATGATCAAGAATTACAACGATGGAAAGAAGAAACTGATTACTAATGGCAATATTAAGGGTCTGCTGCCACCTGAAAAAAATAACCAGTTGGATAGCATAGCTTATCTAATTAATATTGCTACTAAAATTATTTTCACGGTAACTGCTCAACACTCGGCTGTCAATTTTGCTCAATATGACTATGCTGGATGGATTCCTATCCTAATCATCCCTTTGCCCTCTATGAATCTTTATCAGATTTATTTACCAGAGATGGCAATAATATAATTCCTTTGACTACAAGGTTGCCCAATAGATTGGAAACGATTAAGCAAATTGTTTTGGTGGATGTGTTAACAATGACACCTTTATACTCTAGTAAATCACTGTTGACTTTAGGTAAACTGTTCTGAAAATCTTCGGCAAAACAGGCTTTTGAGAAGTTTCAAACTGCTCTGCTGGAAATAGAACAGAAAATAGCTAATCGTAATGCTTCTTTATCTAAGCCTTACATTTACCTGCTCCCTTCCCGTATTCCCCAAAGTATTCCTATTTAATTGAGGTGATTGGTGATTGGGTATTGAGCATTGCTAAAAATATTCTCTCCCTTGCCGCCTCCCTCCTATCCTTAGGTGAAAAAATTTCTGATGGCTGATGGAAAAATGGTCTCTTTACATGGGATGCTAGTCAAATAAGCCAATTTTAATTTTTAACTTTTATTTTTAATCGTCACAATGTCTGTCATTTCTACTATTACTGTTAAGGTTCCTGCCACCACTGCTAATTTAGGCCCTGGTTTTGACTGCATTGGTGCAGCTTTAAAGCTGTACAACGAATTTAAGTTTACTAGAAATGAGAGGGGGTTAATTATTCAAGTTTCTGGCACGGAAGCCGAAAAGGTACAAACGGATGAGAGTAATCTGTTATACCAGGCTTTTTTGAAGTTATATCAATATATAGAGCAGACATCGCCATCTGTGAAAATAGAGATTAAGTTGGGTGTACCACTGGCGCGGGGTTTGGGTAGTTCTGCTACTGCTATTGTGGGTGGGTTGGTTGCTGGTAATGTGTTGGCGGGTTCTCCTTTGTCTGAGTTGCAGGTGATGGAGTTAGCGATCGCAATGGAAGGACATCCTGATAATGTTGTCCCAGCTTTATTAGGAGGATGCTGTCTAGCAGCTACTGGCCTTACAGGTTGGGAAATTTGTGATATTACCTGGCATCGGCAGATAGTTCCAGTGATAGCAATTCCTGATTTTGAGTTATCAACCTTAGAAGCACGGCAAGTTTTACCAACTGAAGTCAGTCGTGGTGATGCGATTTTCAATACTGCCCATTTTGGTTTATTACTGCGAGGTTTAGCAACTCATCGGGAAGAATGGTTAAGGGCTGCTTTACAAGATAAGCTCCATCAGCCCTATCGTCAAGCCTTAATTCCCGGTTACGACGCTGTAGAAGCTGCTGCTGTGGCTGCTGGTGCTTATGGCATGGTAATTAGTGGTGCAGGACCGACTTTGTTAGCTTTAACAGATGAATTGCATACACCAGGAGTAGCAACAGCAATGAGAAATGCCTGGAAACAAGTAGGAATTAAATCTGTAGCGCAATCGCTACCCCTCGATATCCAAGGAGTAACTATTTTTTAGGACTCAGGAGTTAGGAGTCAGGAGTTAGGAGGTTTTAAATCTTGACTTTTGACTTTATTTTTCTTGACAATTACTAATTAGCAATTACCCATATATTATTATGTATGGAGAAAATTCAGGCAAACATTAAGGAACTTAACTCACAAATTCAAGCACTCCAGGAAGAACGGGCTGCACTGACTAATACTGCACTGACTAATACTAATGTAGAGTCCGGGGAAAATGATTCAGCGTTAGCAATAGTTGAGGCATATCGCCGTCAAGCCAGAGAAAATCCGCAAATTGCCGCGGAACTTCAAGGTATAGATAGAGCGCTCGCCTTTTTAGAAAAACAAAAACATCAGAGACAAACCTATCTCAATCAGTCGGAAGTCTTCTCAAAAAGTCTTTCCCAACAAGAAGAAGAATTAGAAGCTGCCAAAAAAATTGCCCAAACCCATGCACAGAGAGTTAATCAACTCGCTGGGGAACTTGCAACCGAAATTAAACTTCTGAAAGCTTGTGCTGATGAACTTACCCCCATGTATTGGCAGGTTTACTATAAACCCTTCATTACCGGATTGAAAACCATCTCCGTTCCCCACGTTCGTTCTGATCGAGAAGTATGGACAATTGTAAACCGCATAGTTTAGGTATTAAAACCCAGTAATCAATACTTTATCAAATCAACATCAAAAATTTGAATAAATATTCAAACTTAAAGAAGCGGCAAATCAGTCCGCTTTTTTCTTGACGTTACAAAACTTTACTCATAGAATGGCTATGAGACGATTTTGGTAAGTATTTATTACTAGAAAATCCTCTCATTTGAAAATATGTAAAGGAAATTGTTTACAAAAGTAACGATTCCTTAATATAATGTAATTAAAAGAAAAACTAAAAATTGATTGTCAACAGTGATGAATCCGATACAAATCCCTTGGCTATCAGCCATAATTTTCTTGCCCTTAGTGGCATCCCTGGCCATTCCCTTCATGCCTGATAAAGACGGTAAAACAGTTCGCTGGTATGGTCTAGGAGTAGCTTTTGCAGACTTTGCATTAATGATTTTTGCCCTTTGGCAGGGTTATGATTTCCAAAGTTCAGCCCTGCAAATGACAGAAAGCTACGCTTGGATACCCCAAATAGGCTTTAACTGGGCTTTAGCAATTGATGGTTTATCAATGCCCTTGATACTCTTAACAGGCTTAATCAACACACTCGCAGTATTTGCGGCTTGGAAAGTAACCAATAAGCCGCGTTTATTTTATGCATTAATGTTGGTGATGTACAGCGCCCAATTAGGCGTATTCCTCGCCCAAGACTTATTAATGTTCTTCTTAATGTGGGAAATTGAGTTAGTACCCGTTTACTTGCTTATTTCCATCTGGGGAGGAAAAAACCGCCGCTATGCAGCCACCAAATTTATTATTTACACCGCAGCAGCATCTATATTTATTCTGGTAGCTGGTTTTGCAATGGCTTTCTATGGTGATAACTTCACCTTCAACATGACAGAATTGGGAATGAAAGAATATCCCCAAGCCCTAGAACTTGCACTATATACAGGTTTCTTAATCGCTTACGGTGTAAAACTACCAATTTTCCCCTTCCATACATGGTTGCCTGATGCTCACGGTGAAGCATCTGCTCCCGGTTCAATGGTATTAGCTGGTGTGTTGTTGAAGATGGGCGGATATGCACTAATTCGCTTTAACCTAGAGATGTTAACCGATGCCCACGTTGTTTTCGCTCCAATCTTAGCAATTTTAGGTGTAGTCAATATTGTTTACGGTGCTTGTTGCGCCTTAGCTCAAACCAACCTCAAACGGTGTTTAGCTTACTCTTCCATCGCCCACATGGGGTTTGTATTAATCGGGATTGCATCTTACACAGAAATTGGTATCAGCGGTGCTGTATTACAGATGCTTTCTCACGGTTTAATTGCTGCTAGTTTATTCTTCCTCTCTGGTGTAACTTACGAACGTACTCACACCTTAATGATGGATAAAATGGGCGGCATGGCTAAAGTAATGCCCAGAACCTTCGCTCTGTTTACTATCGGTTCAATGGCTTCTCTGGCTTTACCTGGTATGAGTGGTTTCGTCGGTGAATTGATGGTGTTCCTGGGTATTGGCACCAGTGATGTTTACAGTTCCAGCTTCAAAGTAGTAGTCATCTTCCTATCCGCAGTTGGTGTGATTTTGACTCCCATCTATTTACTGTCCATGTTGCGTCAAGTATTCTACGGTAAGCAAAGCAAAGACTTACATTTAGATATTGTAGTCGCTGATGTTAAACCTCGTGAATTGTTCATCACCGCTTGTTTATTACTTCCTATAATCGGGATTGGTTTCTATCCTAAGTTAGCTACACAAACCTATGATGTGAAGACTGTTGAAGTTGCTACTCACGCTCGTCAAGTGTTACCAGTTGTGGCTCGTCAAGAACCCTCTAACTTGTACTCACAAATCTTTACTGCTCCAACCTTAGCTAGTTCTGAATTCGTTAATATATCTGAGTAATTATAAAGCTCGTCAAGGGCGCTGCTAAATCTTAAATTAAGAGGGGTTTTAGGGGTGGTTGTAAAACTGCCCCTATAATTAATTTTGTCGTAACGTTTTTGAAACCTGAGGATTGTCACCAAAGTGAGCAACGGAGCGACAACATTACTACCAGCTTGAGTTTGAGAGCCAAAAATAGTACAGTACGGCGTAAATAAACTAACCATTCCAAATCTCTGGGACGCTTACACTGTATTGATTTTTACTTCCACACTGCGGTACTACTAGTCTGTCAAAGACATTTTGATGGATCAGGAAAACCAAATCCTCTTCGTGGTTTATTCAGAAAAATAGCCGCCCCTTACGGAAGCGGCCGTTATTTAAACTAGGAAAAGACCTTAGTAATCAAAATCTCCACCACCAGCACCAGCAGCAGGAGCAGCATCTTTAGGTTCTGGCTTGTCAACAACAATACATTCGGTTGTCAACACCATACCAGCGATAGAAGCTGCGTTTTGCAGTGCAGAACGAGTTACCTTTGCGGGATCAACAATACCAGCAGCCAACATATCAACAAATTCGTTGGTGGAAGCGTTGAAACCAATGTTGAAATCTTTCTCTTTTACTCTTTCTGCAATTACAGCGCCGTTTTGACCAGCGTTTTCTGCTATCCTCTTCAGAGGAGCAGGTAAAGCACGAGCAACGATTAAAGCACCAGTTAACTCTTCATTCTTGAGGTTGCTGTTAGCCCAAGTTTCTAACTGGGGTGTAAGGTGAGCCAAGGTTGTACCACCACCGGGAACAATACCTTCTTCTACAGCAGCCTTGGTAGCGTTGATAGCGTCTTCCAAGCGTAGTTTCTTGTCCTTCATTTCGGTTTCGGTAGCTGCACCAACTTTAACTACAGCTACACCACCTGACAATTTAGCCAAACGCTCTTGGAGTTTTTCCTTGTCGTAGGAAGATTCTGTTTCTTCCATCAGATGGCGGATTTGTTCGCAACGAGCCTTAACTGCAACATCGTTACCTTCAGCAACAATTGTGGTGTTGTCTTTGGTGATAGTGATGCGGCGAGCTTTACCCAGGCTATCCAGCTTGGTAGTATCTAGCTTCAAACCAGCGTCTTCAGTGATGAGTTGACCACCAGTTAAGACAGCGATATCTTCTAGCATAGCCTTACGGCGATCGCCAAAACCAGGAGCTTTAACAGCCGCAACGTTGAGTACACCGCGCAAACGGTTAACTACCAAAGTAGCCAAAGCTTCTTTTTCGATATCTTCAGCGATAATCACCAAAGGACGACCGGAACGAGCTACTTGCTCAAGTACAGGTACTAAATCTTGTACTAAAGCGATTTTCTTGTCGGTTAACAAAATGTAAGGCTCATCAAACACGGTTTCCATCCGCTCTGCATCAGTTGCAAAGTAAGGAGAGATATACCCTTTATCAAAGCGCATCCCTTCAGTGACTTCGAGTTCGGTGGTCATAGACTTCCCTTCTTCCAGGGAAATTACGCCTTCTTTACCCACCTTGTCCATAGCTTGAGCAATCATGCTACCAACTTCTTCGTCGTTACCAGCAGAAATTGCCGCAACTTGTGCGATCGCTTTAGAATCTTCTACAGGACGAGCGTGTTCAGCAATTTTTTCAACTAAGAAAGCAGTAGCTTTATCAATACCGCGCTTCAACAGAATTGCATTAGCACCAGCAGCCACGTTCCGCAAGCCTTCTTTAACAATGGCGTGAGCTAAAACGGTAGCGGTGGTTGTACCATCACCAGCAGCATCGTTAGTTTTAGAAGCAGCTTGACGAATTAAAGCCACGCCAGTGTTTTCAATATGGTCTTCTAATTCAATTTCTTTAGCAATAGTTACACCATCATTAACGATTTGTGGTGCGCCAAATTTTTTCTCTAGAACTACGTTACGACCTTTTGGTCCAAGGGTGACAGCAACAGCTTCAGCCAGAATATCAATACCACGCTCAAGGGCGCGACGGGCGTTTTCGTTGTAAATAATGCGCTTTGCCATAATCTGTGTAATTTTTGAATTGGTTATTTGTTAGTTGTCAATTTTTCAGCCATTTGCTGGGGTATAACTTGCCAACTCAAAATTTTGACTTTTGACTTTTGACTTGTTTGACCCCTCATCACCGAACTAGCTGACCACTGCTAGAATATCTTTCTCAGAAAGCAGTACATATTCTTCAGTGCCGAGCTTAACGTCGGTGCCAGCATACTTGGAGTAAAGCACTTTATCACCGGCTTTAATTTCCAATTCTTGGCGGCTACCGTCATCATTCCGCTTGCCAGGTCCAAGGGCTACTACTTCGCCTACTTGGGGTTTTTCCTTAGCGGTGTCAGGCAAATACAAACCACCTGCGGTCTTTTCTTCAGCGGCGGTCACTTTTACAAAAACGCGATCGCCCAAAGGTTTAACTGTAGATACGCTTAGAGATACAGCTGCCATAATTTTAATTTGTGCTCGCTTGTTAGCACTCTCGACTCCTGAGTGCTAATCTACCGAAAAGCAGTGACAAATGGCAATAATGTTTTCTGTACGGGTTTCCGAACTAAATTCAGCTATCAGTTGTCAGTTGTTGCCATCCTGCCTTTTGCCTTCTTTCCGTTACCTTTTGGATGATGCCTCCGGCAGGCTGCGTGAATGCTTTAGCGATACGACAGTCGGTCTTGGGGGAAACCCCCAAGACCACGCTGACTCACCTGTCACCTGTCACCTTCTACCTGAACCAAAAAGTTACTTCAGGTAAAGTATAAATGCCTAATTGTTTTTGTTGTCTGGTTCTGTTGCGTAAGTAATGAATATTTTTATATGGACAACTTTTATTTGCAAAGCTGAGAAATTGTTATAGAACTGTAATCAGGGAGTCGCTTAATGAGTAACAATACAGTGAGCTAAAGAATTGCTGTCCAATCCCCAAAACTACTAAAGCCAAGGAACTTAAAGCCCTAAGTAATTGTGTAGACGTTCTAGGACTGGCAATTCTTCAACGAACAGCTTTATGTTTGTTCTGAGCAGATAGTGATTCACAACTGGTCAAAACAGGCTAATCTAGAATTCTGGGAATGCTGGAAACTGCGACTCAAAGAGCGACACATCAACCCATTTCACGAGAGTCATCCCATTTGCATCTTCAGAACTAAAACTAACTGCTTGCGTGTTTGTTGTTCTAGGCAGATAATGGTAGTTTACCCAGATGGGGTCTGGTATAGCCAAACAAAACCGGAAGTCATTGAGCGGATCATCCCAGAACACTTAATCGGCATAATGGTGGTTGAAGCACAAGCATTTTTAACCCATCCTTTGCCAGAAACTTCCCTGGTTTCTTGTGAACCTCTGATTGAGGCTTAACATCCAAGGGATATAGCAGAGCAAAAGTAAGCAAATGAAAGTGCGGGTGAGTTTTGAGCCAGGTCCATCTTCAGCTAAATACTGAACTTGTCAGCCAGACAGATTATTATTTAATCAATCAGGTTTTTTAGCCCGCCCCTTTCAAAGCAACATATAATAACGCATTATAAATACTATTGCTCTCCGTATCCTTACTGGAATTTTGTCATCTAGCTACTATTTTCTTCAAAGTGTCCATCACCTTTTAGACTTTTAGGCAGCAAAGGCAAGTTAAGTGGGAAAAAACAACATCTCAATAATCCACCATAAAGGATAACTATTCAAGACCTTGATGGATCGACGCGCGACAAGTGCCACTGCTATGAAAGAGCCCAGCATGAAAGATCACAAACGACTTCTATTGATTGATGATGACCCTAACCTCATCTTGCTGGTGAAGGATTACTTAGAATTCCGGGGATACGAAGTCATCACAGCCGAAAATGGACGAGAAGCTCTGGAAATTTTAGAACATGAAGTTCCAGATATGATCATCTGTGACGTGATGATGCCGGAAATGGACGGATACACTTTTGTGGAACAAGTACGACAAAATGAACGTACAAGTTGGATTCCCGTTCTCTTCCTCTCCGCTAAGGGACAAAGTGCAGACCGAGTTAAAGGACTGAACAAAGGTGCTGACGTATATATGGTCAAGCCCTTTGAACCTGAAGAACTCGTAGCACAAGTAGAATCCTCACTTAAGCAAACTATCCGTTGGAAAGAACACCAAACAAAAGGAGGGGAAAATGGTTCCCGTATCCAGGTTCCCTTCGATGTCCAGTTGACCCCAACAGAACTGAAAGTAGTACAGTTTGTAGCTAGGGGTTTAGCCAACCGGGAAATTGCTGAAGAATTAAATGTCAGTCAGCGTACCGTTGAAAGCCATGTTTCCAATATGTTGGGTAAAACCAATCTCCACAACCGTACTGAATTAGCACGTTGGGCAATTGAAAATCAAATGGCTTAAAAGCTTGGCTGATTTCTGAAATTTCAAAGTTATGAGTTTTGGGTTACAGTGTCTTAACTCAAAACTCAACACTAGATTTTTCTTCTGCACTCAGTCTCAAAGCTTTTGACATACTCCCACCCCTTGAAGGGGTGGAATTCTGGGGTTGAACAACGATTGCGGGCATAACTCGTCTGACATCACCTAACCCAACAGTCGATGTCCCGACTGCGTGACTGGGGACAAAGCCCCTAAAGGACGTAAAAACATGAAAATTTTTTGGATTTTCAGGTTATTACTGGTTGGTAGGATTTCAAACTTCCCACTATTTCTCGTAAATTATGGATTGTGAAGCTAAATTTGGATTTTTTAAATTTAAACTTCATAATTCATAATTCATAATTTATGATACAGTCCTCAAGCCCTATATTCCAACCCTGATATCACCTAAAAATATTACTACACGACCTCACGCAAATACCCCATTTCCTCGACTGGAAATAACCGTAGAGTAGGTTAACGACAACATAACCCACCACAAACCAAACTATCAACTTATTAAAAGAACTTCATAGAATGATCGATCCTGTTTTAATCTCATTCCCCTGAACCTTGTCCTTGTTCTCACAAAAGTGGGGAAGGGGAATCCAGAAATTATTGATCCTACATTCTGCAATTCGATAAATAGTACAGATAAACTATATTAACCATCTATTAAAAAATATTCTTTTTAACAATCAAGTAAGCATAAAGAATAAATTATGCACACAGAAAATCCAACTTTTTTATGGCGTTTAAAAAAGCTAGTTAGACAACAATGTTTAATTTGAACCTTTCAATCAGTTATAAAAAGATCAGACTATGCAATCGTGAATCAATTCTTTGGCAGTATTTATAATACTGAGTATATTTATTACTAGATAAACTCTGTTTTTATATTTAACCTGTGTTTGCTACCTTTTACATCTGTGCTTGTACTACAAAATGAAGTGTGGAATGTCGGTTAAAAAAGCCAAAAACTTGGTCAAAGCATTTACCAGTACAGAACTGAAACCAAGTGAAATCAAAGGATATAGCTATCAAGAAGAAAAAGTATCTTATGGGGGAATAGAGCAAAGATGGCTATGAGTAGAAAGTGCAGACAGAAAAAAAGCAGACTTAAAGAAATTAACCCAAAGCATTCAAGAGGAGTTGCTAAAAATCAGTAAACAAGTAAGTAGATTAGTCAAAGGATAATTTGAATAGACATCGCGCAATTAAAAATTAAAGAACTGGCAGCAAAATTAAAATATCATAAAATATCGGACTTAGAAATTACTGACCGGTTAAATAAATGACAAACAGTAGTTTATCAAGTAAGAGGTAAACTAATAGAAAATCAGGAGTTAATCACCCAACATCATAACTCTTTTGGTCGATTTACTTTAGCAACGAATATTTTAGAGACAAGCGAATTATAAACCATAGAAATATTGAGAATATATAGAGAAGAGAAATCAAGAGAAAGAGGATTTAGATTTATCAAAGACCCGTTATTTTTCGCCCATAGTCTTTTTGTAGAAAATATATAAAGAGTAGAGACAATGATGATGTTAATGGCATTGTGTCTTTTGCTTTATGATCTGGGACAAAGAAAATTAAGAATCTCGTTAAAGACGGAAAAAGCGACAGTTAAAAATCAACTGAATAAACTTACACAATCCCCTACTTTACATTGGATATTTCAGAGCCAGTGTGTTGGGCGGATTCCCCGACCTGTTAGGGAAGGTCCTGTGGAAGAGGCAGCAACTGGCGTATGTTCTCAAGGGATTCATTTTCTGATTACAGAAGGAGTTCATAGGATTCTGAACTTGACAGAGGAACCTTGTCGAATTTCCCAATTCCTACCTACAGCTTGTCAAAAGTATTATTTATTTTCTTAGTTTTCAAATCTCTAATTCACTATTGCATAGTCTTGTATTTTCATAAGTGATTGAAAAATTCAAAGTCAACATTGTTGTCTAACTAGCTTTTTTTACACAATAAGAAAGCTGGAACTTTGACGTGCATAATTTATTTATATTTTCATGGCTACTGGATTTTAAAAACTATAGTTATGAATTCCCTGTCAATGTAGTTGATTTATGCTACTTATTTAAGTGCGGAATATGGGTTACAAGAAAACAATGTTATGTTTGTCGTCCTTGTGACAATCAAAGAACTAGAAGAAGACACAGTGCTTTTTGGATAGTTTCTATGAATGAGTGTCAAAAATTGGTCTTGGAAATGATGGCTGCCGTTCGCAATAAACAGCCATTTTATCAGCAGGGTCTGATGGCTATGATGCTTAGAGAGCAACCTCTTTAAGTTCTTTGTCGCCCCCTCAAGTTTTACATTCTGGACATTCTTTGACTGGCACTCTGTCTTCTGTAACGATAATTTGTGGGGCAGATATATCAAATACTTGTCACTTGATTATTTTTTTGCTACTACAACACATATATCACACCCACATCCAAGACATGAGCATGGTGTTGGATGTTCTAGCATGTTTTCTGGCTGCAATACAAGTTGAAGTCTCTGCCCTGGATGACCTTTCAGTCCTCCTGATGCTCGCTTTCCTTTTTCTCTTAAACTTTTTGTCCGTATTTGATTTGACTTTTTAAGTCCCTTGCTGGTTGGTAGTTTTGAACTTGTTGTGCTATCTAATCCCAAAGGTCTCTCTAGCACTGCTATCTGTTCCCGCAGTGCTTGATTCTCTAGCTCTAACCTCTCTATTTTTTTGATCTTTTTCTTCTGGATTCATCCATGCTTATTAGACCTGTTCGGAAAACTAACTTGGTGTCAAAAAAATGGTAGAAGGAAATCTTGAGGGTGTACCAAAAGGAAAAATCCACTAAATTAACTATATTCAAGAATATCC
>ERZ1034381.131-NODE-131-length-18101-cov-54.568880_pt1 | contig 18101 bp, 22 predicted proteins | sample MGYA00520602_ERZ1034381 | MGnify/ENA primary metagenome ERZ1034381 (study PRJEB33736, sample SAMEA104288466) | Azolla filiculoides | biome: Urban; feature: water surface; material: ditch water | place: Netherlands | collected 2014 ...
TGGGATACTTTTATGTCTCTTGTTCCTACTACTCGTAAGTTGGGAATTAGCTTTTCTGAATATATTCGTGACCGCATTTGTAAGGTGGGGAATATTCCCTGTTGGGCGACTATTTTTGACAAAAAATCTGCTCTCAATCCTTTTGGTTGCTCATAGATACCTTAATAGCTTCTTCCCCCAAAGTATTCAGGAGATACAATAATTTCCTCTCTCAACCAATAAAATTAGAAACATTACAACAAGCCTTAATTGTCAATCAACACTATTATAAACTGTCTGGTTAAGCATTGGTTAGGATTCTTAGAACGGAGTTAAAACATAGTAAATGGATATTAGTAATCTTTTTCAAGCCGGTGGAGTGGTAATGTTTCCCCTGCTATTTTTTTCGGTCTTAGGAGTGGGACTCATTATGGAACGGATCACTTTTTGGATAAAACTCACTGGTCGTCAAAATCGCGTAGTCAGGGAAGTTCTAAATTTTTATCGTCAAAATAATGTGGTCAGTGCTTTAGATAATTTGCAAAAAAATTCCGACCTACCCATTGCTCGAATTTTTTTAGCTGCTTTAGAGTTAGAAGAACCAACTCCAGAAGAATTTCGTTTGGCTTTAGAAAGTGAAGCTCAAGCAGAAATTCCTTTACTCAAAAGATTCCAAAACATTTTTGATACAATTATAGGTCTTGCACCTCTGTTAGGGCTTCTCGGTACAGTTCTAGGATTAATTGCTTCTTTTGCTTCCTTAGATATTAGTGATGTCGGTAGGACAAAAACATCTGGTGTCACATCTGGGATTAGTGAAGCATTAGTTTCCACAGCATCAGGATTAGTTGTTGCTATCATTACTCTTTTCTTTGCCAATACCTTTCGTGGACTTTATCTTCGCCAAATTGCTTGGATTCAAGAATATGGAGGACAGTTAGAATTACTCTACCGTCGTCAGTATGAGAGATCCAAATAATGGGGAAGATGGGGGAGATGGGGGAGATGGTGAGAGAAATTATTTCTTACTCCTGATAGTATAGCTTGGTGATCGCCATACTACTGAACTCCTTCTTTTAACTTCTTTGGAATTGCTTATGCGATTACTTGATGAACCAGATATTCCAGCACAAATTAATATTGTGCCGATGATTGATGTGATTTTTGCAATTTTGACATTTTTTATTATGTCTACTCTATTTTTAACTCGGTCAGAAGGCTTACCTGTTAATTTACCTAAAGCAGTGACAGGCAAATCACAAGCAGCAGCAGCACCAATGACGGTGACTATTGATCAAGGGGGAAAAATCAGCTTAAACCATGAACCTATTAACCTCAATGCCTTACCAGAGAAAGTACGGGAGTTAATGGGTAATACCTCACAAGTGGTAGTAATTATTAATGCTGATGAGAATGCTACTCATGGACAGGTAGTTGCAATTATGGATCGGCTCCGTCAGGTAGAGGGAGCCAAATTAGCTATCGCCACAATGTCTGACCCTTCGCGTACAGCAACTCAAAAACCTTAACTTGTTAACTCCTAGTTGGAGGGGTTTAGTTTTTCTAAACCCTTATTATCGATTATCATTTATTTTCTGACAATTTACTAATTAGATAGTATTCTAAAAGAATCAATAATAGTTTTAATCAAAGATTTTGAGGTCATAGTCTATGAAGATTTGGGTAAATGAGCAAATTGATCCATCTGGTATGATTCATGCTTGCATTGCCTGTTGTGATGAGTCTCAGGCTCAACAGTGTCACGAATCCTTTAAAAAAGATTTGACGCAAATTCAAAAAACTAATGGTTGGGTTGCACAATTAAGAACTGTAGACTCTTGGGATCTAGTACCCGTTAATGCTTTAAAACTCAGTTAATACGGAATAGACAAAAATTTAACTAAATACCAATTGCTAATTACCAGATAAAGTTCGGTAGTTGATTAGAAGTTTTGAGTCTATGACTATAACCTAGAAAGAAATAACAAGCTTGCTAAAACTGAATCAATGTGGTGAAATATTCTAGTGTTTGCATTTCTGAGCAAGGCTTTCCCATAAATTTAGTTGGTAAAACGGGACTAGCGGTGCAAATTTCGATTCATAATCCCAGTCAATATATCTGTGCCAACTCCGAACAGATATTACCAGATTGGAAACAACAACAGTTGTTGTGGGTAGTGGTTATTTTACAACAATCAAAATTTCCACTGGTAGAAATAACGGGAGAAATAGAGAGAGAAAAAGAATGGTTGCGGGAAAAGTTTATGCGTTTTGGCTGTGATGTGGCGTTTAATTTGCTCGATCGCGGTTATTTAACAGATTTAATTGACCCCCGTACTGGTTATCCTATACTTTCTCATCCCGGAGCAGTTCCCCATGATGATACAGCAGTTGCCAAGGCTTTACTAGATTATCCAGTGATTAAGAATGAATGCTGTGTACTAGTGCATCCTCAATGGGGTACTGCTGTTTATCCTAGTGTGTTGCTTTCGGAAGCTCCCCCGGAGATGATTGAATTTGTTTGTAAAGCGATCACTCCTCTGCATGGGTGGATGGAGAAGTTAAATTAGTTGTTAACAAGAAACTTAATTGTTTTTTGGTGGTCTCAGTTGCTGAGAATTAATAGGGCCGAGAATTTGATTTAAACTCCGCAGTTGTTCAGCCGTACCCATACAAATTAGAGTATCTCCTGACATTAAAATAGTATCTCCAGTGGGTCCACCAATGAGATTACCATCAAGACGGCGAATAGCTAACACTAATGCACCGGTTTGCGATCGCAACTTTGCCTTTTGTAAACTTTGACCCACAAATGGACAGTTAGCTGGATTAAGTAAAAATTCTTCCATATATAATTGACGGTCTGAACCAGAGAGAATCCCATCTACAAAGTCTAAAATCTGAGGTCTAAGGGCTGCTGCTGCCATGCGCTTACCACCAGTAATATACGGAGAAATCACCGCATCTGCACCGCCCCGTTGTAATTTTTGTAAAGCCTCCTCTGTACTTGCCCGTGCGATCGCACGAATTGCCGGATTCACAGTTTTTGCTGATAGCACAGTATAGAGATTTTCGGCATCAGAAGGTAACGCTGCCACAATACAAGTTGCTCGTTCCACCCCAACCTTTAACAAACTTTCATCCAACGTAGCATCACCTTGGTAGGCAGTATAACCTTGTGACTGAGCTTTCTGCACAGATTCAAACTCAGAATCAATAACCACAAAAGACACACCCTCAGCCTGAAACTCCTTGGCGATTTGCCGCCCTGTGCGACTGAATCCACAGATGATGTAATGTCCTGATAGAGATTCCATTAAACGCCTTTGTTGCCTGAGTCTAATTCCCTCTTGAAAATAGCCTTCAATCACAGCTTCTGTAAATCTATTCACAATGTAACCAATATTGACTACACCCATCAAAATCAAGGCGATCGTAAACAACCTCCCCCGACTACCTAATGGATTAGTTTCCCCATATCCTACAGTTGCTAAAGTGATAACTGTCATGTAAGCCGCATCTTCCCAAGACCAGCCCTCCACCAACCTGTACCATGATGTACCAATTAGGAAAACAAAAACCAGAGCGATTGCCCCGGCCATTAAATCTTTTTGAATCCGTTGATATTTTTCTTCTAAGGTAGAGTACACAGGCAATTAAAAATTAAAAGTTAACGAATTTCTACTTATGTCCAATTCTCTCCTTAATAAAAAGAAGTTTTGAAATATTTTTGGGAAACTGGTAAATAGATTATAGGATAAAGGATTTTCAGGAGGTGCAGTAGTGACATTCCAAAGTCTAGTTAAACAAGCCATAATCCCCCAAGAGTCAGGTTTTATGCTAACTACATCCTTTGATCAAGAAAGTTTCAACCAAGTTGTTATGTCCACTTATGGACGGTTTCCCTTGGCCTTAGAACGGGGTGTTGGCTGTCGGGTTTGGGATAACCAAGGCAACTCATATCTAGATTTTGTGGCCGGAATAGCCACTTGTACCTTGGGACACGCCCACCCAGCAATGATAGAAGCAGTAACACGGCAAATCCAAAAGCTGCATCATGTTTCTAATTTGTACTACATTCCCGAACAAGGTGAATTAGCCAAATGGATTGTTGATCATTCCTGTGCAGATCGGGTGTTTTTCTGCAACTCTGGCGCTGAAGCCAACGAAGCAGCAATTAAACTAGCGAGAAAATATGCCCACACAGTCCTAGATATTGCTAACCCCATAATTTTAACTGCCAATGCCAGTTTTCACGGACGGACTTTAGCAACTGTTACCGCTACCGGACAACCCAAGTATCAAAAGAACTTTGATCCTTTAGTACCTGGTTTCCATTATGTAGATTACAACGATATTAGAGCAGTTGAAGCTGCTGTAACTGAATTAGATGAAGGCAATTATCGCGTTGGTGCAATTTTAATTGAACCCTTGCAGGGAGAAGGGGGTATCCGTCCTGGTAACGTTGCTTACTTCCAGCGATTGCGACAGATTTGTGATGAAATCGGTATTTTATTGATTTTCGACGAAGTGCAAGTGGGGATGGGACGCAGTGGTAAATTATGGGGTTATGAACATCTGGGAGTAGAACCAGATATCTTCACCAGTGCTAAGGGACTGGGTGGTGGTATCCCCATCGGTGCAATGATGAGTAAAAAATCCTGTGATATTTTCCAACCAGGAGAACACGCTAGTACCTTTGGTGGAAATCCTTTTGTGTGTGCTGTGGCGCTGAGTGTTTGTCAAACTTTGGAAAAAGAGAATATTTTGCAGAACGTCCAAGAACAAGGCACACATTTACGGGAAGGATTAAAAGTGATCGCACTCAAATATCCTCAGCACATCTCAGAAGTCCGGGGTTGGGGTTTAATTAACGGTATGGAAATAAAAGCAGAATCTTCTTTAACTGCGGCTGATTTTGTCAAAGCTGCAATGGATGAAGGTTTATTATTAGTAGCTGCTGGTCCAAAAGTCGTCCGGTTTGTACCTCCTTTAATTGTCACTGAGGAAGAAATAAATCAAGCACTACACGCTGTAGAAAAGGCTTTAGCTAAAGTTACAGCATAATTTATTTGTAATTCGTAATTCGTAATTCCTAATGCCTAATTCCTAGTTCCTAATTCCTAATTCGTAATTTTAGGATTATCAATTACGAATTTTTTTATTTTCAATATGGAATGCAGTGGTGAGCAAAATGGTAAAAAGTCGATTATGGTTAGCAATAATATGTGAGAAATCATGACAGAAACAAAATCTAATCATGAAGTTTAGAGAGGGAGAATATTCCTAGAAACTCAGTGGAATCACGAACACAAAGATCAATGGGGAGCTGAACGTGAAACATTGTATCAACCCTGCAAAATAACTTTTGAGCAGTTACAAATAGAATTAATGAAACTCACTATAAGTCAAAAACCTCAATGACGCAAAACCTGGAAATCTAGCTTAGTTTGACGATTGTATGAACAAGGTTGGCAAGGAAAGGATATTCGTAACCTTTACCGCTTGATAGACTGGTTTATGATGTTACCAAAGGTATTAGAAGCAGAGTTTTGGAAATATCTTAAGCAATTTGAAGAGGAGTGAACTATGATTGATATTACTACAGGTGAGCGCATTAGCTACGACCGAGGAATAACAGAAGGTAAGCACAATATTGTGGTACGACGACTACAAAAATGCTTGGAAGAGTTACCAAGAAAAATAAGAGCGAAAATTCAAACTCTTTCTCTCAATCAGTTGGAAGAACTTAGTGAAGCATTGCTAGATTTTACAGCTAGTGAGGATTTATTTAACTGGTTGGAAAATAATCAACCAGAATAGGAGATTTACCTTTCATAAATTAATAGAGCCAGGTAAAAATAACTGTCCTAGCTTTTCCATAGAACTTTGATGTTCTGCACTTGCTAAACCTTGCTGTAAAATTTCCAATACTTTAGCTAAATCCCCAGTTAATAAAGCAGACTTATCTAAGTAAAGACGAGGGAAAAATTCATAACAAATAGCACCCTCACCATTAGCTTCTAAGTGTCAGTATTCTCCATCTTCTAAAATAAACCAATCAAGTTCACCGTCATAAACTTGCCAGATTAAATCTTCTTGTACCTGATTTCGACGATAAACTTTAAGTTTATCATGGGTATCAACAGCCGTACTACTAGCCGCAATTTATATAATTGATTCTGGCGCACCTTCAACATAATCATCTGCACTGATCTCCGACTGTCCAGCATTTTCAATTCTTAACAGTGTGTCTGGTTTAGGTTCATTATCGGGACGTAAACAAAAATCAAGCCCAAATGTAGCCCAAACTAGCTTGATAACAAGGAAACACATCCGGATTCAAGTTGGACCAATCAATAAATAGAAAAGATATGGCTGTTCTAAACGCTTTTAAAGCTTAAGTAAAGGTATTCAAAGGTTCCTTAGCCCACCTTGGTCTTAATCCTCCAGTCCACTGATGGCAAATAATAAAAGTGTAGGCACAGAAAACCAAAATAAAATAGCGCAGTAAACTGCTGTTATCTCGAACTTGATATTCTTTGAGTCCTAACCATCCCTTGGCTTCCCTGTAAACAACTTCTACCCAATTTCTCTGAGAATATGTATCAACTGTCCATTGGGGTGTGACAATTGATGAAGAAATATCGGTAATAAGGTAGTCAATATCAGTGGCTTGAGAGAAAGTAGAAGCCTTAATGACGACAGCAATATTCCCCTTTCCAGTTAAGGCTGATATTTCTACTTCTTTAGTTACTACCCATAATGTTTTGGGTTTATCTAACTCCAGTTGAATTTGTGTAACAGCCTCTTGGGTTAAATTTTGTGCTAATTCATCTAACCTAATTATTGCTGGACTATCCTCTTGGTCACTGCTAAGGACTGTGGGATTTTTACCTAATCCTCCTCAATACTTTCAATTCCGATTCTCTATCTTTAATAAGAAAGATGTATTGTGGCCATATCCAGGATCTATAATTACTATTCCTGGTTGATAACCACGGCTTAAGGTCAGATCTATTAATTTAATTCCTAACTCAGGTTTATTCTCAAATAGAGGGTCTTATTTCCCTTTTGGTAAAGAATCACCGTGGTGATATAACTCCATATGTAATGCTAAGCTTTTACTGCCATCATATAGATGTGTTATTACTACTACTATTCCAGTATCCCTTTTCCCAATTTCTCCAATATATTTTCCTCCTACTCCATCCCTAAAATTCCCCCTTTTTCTATGGACATAATCATCAATTATATTGACTTGGGAACTGGACCAAGGTGCTTCATTTAAAAAGTGGTGTAATCGGTGGTACGTCACCCCTAGGGCATTCTCTGCCATTTCAAATAGGTTTTTTCTCTCACTTTCACCCAATCATCCCCCTAAATAATGTCTAAACTCTCTTCTTTCTGCTTGATGAGTAAATACATCATCAAATGACACCATCTTCCAAACTATGGTGCCATTGCTGGGGCAGTGGTTTCTTTCATCAGCTTCTTTTAATCTGAAAGCTACACCGGAATCCTATTATACTCCTTTTTACTCTTAACTTTTGTTTAAGTCCCGTTATCTATACTATATCGAATCTAACACTAGCATTATTAGCTATTTCCACTCCTATATAATATGCAGTGTAAAAACCCAACCAAGCCATAATATTAGAATGAGGTTCACCATGAATTTTATATCTGACAGGTGGTGCTATATAAACAGTTCGTTCAACTAAATCGGTTCTTTTGACATCTGGCATTGTCTGACAGGTGGTGCTATATAAAGAATTCGCTCAATTAAGTTAGCTTTTTTGACATCTGGCATTGTATGATAGCGACGTTCAAATTCCATGCGGGTAAGTCTATTGCCGTTTTCCAGAGGTGGAGTATCTTGAGTCAGTGTCATAATCTTAAACCCACTAATTCAACTATTGCTTCTATTATTAAACATCTACAGGATGCTGTCCATAATATGGTAATGCTTCTGACCAATGGGGACATTTATCTTGTCGCCAATCTAAATAAGCTAATTCCAAAATACTTGTTACAGTGGCTGCTAAACTTGATGTGGCTTTGATTAATTGATATTCACTATGCCAATTTGCTAAAGTTCCTTGCCATACTTTTGGTGTGAATACTGTATCTGGTAATAAAGTTATGATTCCTGAATTATCAGGAGCCATTTGATAAATCGCGCCAAAAACTTGCGCTCTTTGTGCTGGCATCTCTACAGCAATAATTGGTTGAGTATTGGGATTTTTACTGTTTTCATACCAAGCTACTGCTGCTAAAGTAGAAATTGGAAATACGGGAATTTCTAACTGTTGTCCTAAAGTCCTAGCTGTTACTACACCAATCCGACTGCCTGTAAAACCTCCTGGACCTTTAGCAACGGCAATAAAAGCCAAATCTGTCCAGGTTTGGGGTTCAATTAAATCAATTAAATATTGATGGATGAGACTGGATAAATCACGTCCTAAATTCCAAACATGGGTGCGGGTATATTCTGCAAAATTACTAATTACCAAACCCAGTTCAGGTGTAGTAGTGTGCAGTGCTAAAGCGTATTTTCTGGGAGGGAGAAGTTCTAGTTTAGTGGTCAAAGTGATTTATTTATAAGAGTAACTGCAAATATAGATTATAAAGTAATCAACAGAAATTAAACTATATAATAATGTAGAGATGTTTACGTAAACATCTCTACAAAATCGAAAGCAGGTGAAATCCAAAGTCTAAAATCTAAAGTTCAAGTCGGTACTAATTCACCGGGACGCAATTTAGCCCATTTACCCATTTCTTTTTTAAAGCTGAGACAACCAACTACATCCCATTCCATTTCAATCATTTCGCCTTTTGTGCGAATATTGACATTGATGGAGGGTTCGTTGGGATCAAGATCTGGGGTTTCAGTCAGGTGGGGTTGTTGATGCTGACTTTCTACAGCATTGTAGGTTACACAACGGTCTACATAGTGGCAGTTCACACAAATACACATAATAGAACCAACTCCAGGAACCTTTATACTTAATGTAGCTCACGGAAAAATGTTAGGCATTAGTTAGTGGATTGATTTTTATTAGACTTATTGCAAAATTGTTTATGTGGTATGATGGGGAGTTTTAGATTCTATGTATTGTTGGTATTCCTTGCGCTCCCTAATTCAAACATAACCCTGTAACTCTAACTTTTGGCTAAAACAAAGACAACCCCCTTTTATAACATAAAGTTAATTCTGTAAGAGGTCTATTACAATGAGTGATTTTGTTGTTTCTCGTTTAGATGCCCAAAATTGGCCTTTCAGTTTGGAGTGGTTGCCAAAACCTGTTTATATGGTTGGTGGGGCAGTGCGAGATGCGATTTTGGGTAGGAGTGCGGAATATTTAGATTTAGATTTTATTATCCCAGATGATGCAATCAAAGTAGCATGTGCGATCGCCAAACATTATCAAGCTGGTTTTGTCTTACTCGACGCAGAAAGAAACATTGCCCGTGTGGTGTTTCCCCATGCTACCGTTGATTTTGCCCAACAGGAAGGAGATAGTTTATTCACTGATTTACATAGAAGGGATTTTACAATTAATGCGATCGCGTATAATCCCCATACCCAGGAAATTATTGACCCCCTCCAAGGCTATGCAGACATAGCAACTGGTATATTACGCATGATATCACGTGCCAATTTGCAAGATGACCCTTTGCGATTAATGCGGGCTTATCGTCAAGCTTCCCAACTTGGCTTTACCATTGAACCATCTACCCAAGCTAATATTCGTACCTTAGCAGCAGATATTAATCAAGTTGCACCTGAAAGAGTGCGGGTAGAAATTGGTTATCTCTTAGCCAGTTCTCAGGGTACACCGTGGCTAATCAGCGCGTGGGAAGATGGCTTATTAAGCTATGTCTTCCAAAATGCTATACATGAAAACGTGCTAAAATTAACGGCAGTTGATCAAGCAGCACATTTGATTAGTGAAAATTGGTCAAAACTAGGAGAAGAACTGCAAAACTATGTTCGTGATACTGTTAGCACAACATGGTTAGGTATTGCTAAACTAGCTTGTCTTGTTCACCAAAACCCAGAAATTGCAGAAACGGAACTCCAAGACATTACTTACAGCCGTGTAGAAATTCGCGCTGTTATTACCGTCCTGCGACTGTTCCCGCAGTTTAAAAGAATTAATCTTTCCCTACGAGAACAGTATTTTTTGTTTCAGGAGGTGGGAGTTATGTTTACTAGTATAATCACCTTAGCCTTAGCAGATGATATTGTCATAGAGGCGAAATCTGGCCATAACCCGCTATTGGTTTATACACCTTTAATCAACCGTTATCTGAACCCTGATGATCTGGTAGCTCACCCCTCACCGTTAGTTAGTGGTAGAGAGGTGATTATAGCACTAAATATTCCAGCTTCACCACTCGTGGGAAAAATATTGAGTGAAATCGCTGTAGCCCAAGCTGAAGGGAAAGTTTCAACAGTAGAAGAAGCAATAGAGTTTGCAAAGCAGTGTTTCGAGGGTTAATTGAGCCATACTTATTTGCCTTTCGTTGAATTTGGTAACAAAGATTTTAAAATCAAAAGAAAAAATAAATTGAATTAACTATGATAGTGATATGAAAGTTCTATTTGACTTATGAACTTACTCATGGAAACTGGGCATTGGGCATTGAGTTTGTTCAAGTCCTATTTAGGATTCTGATATGACAGTGTTATTGTGTGGATAAAAATATATGGCTAATGGGTAATTGGGAATAACAATGGTAAGAATTCAGGAGTCAGGAATCAGAATGTTTGAGAAATTGGTTAATTATCAAATAGGTATTTTTGGCGTTAGTCTGAAAAAGCTGACTGCTGATGGCTGAATGCTTACTAAGTAGGTTGGCATTAAAAATTGTCCTTACGACAGGGAAAAGACAAGAGGTGAACCGGCGCGGTCCTGGGGGTTTCCGCCATCAACGACTAGAGAGGCTGAAGGGCAAAAGGGAACAGGGGTTTGGTGACTTTACCTTTTGTCACATAATTCTGTTTTTTACTAATGAGTTACTTAAGTATAATAAAATATACCAAAGTTATGAACAGTAATTAGCCAGAAATTCCTATTCAATAGGATTGAGCGTGAGTAAGTGAGGGATAAAATCATTATGTTTCGGAAAAAACACATTTAAAACTTTAAGAATTACACAATGCAAGGAAAGGACAATTACCAAGAGCAACAGGAAATTAATTCTACTGATGAAGAGGGGATGATTTTCCAGCTTGCTGATACCACTATACAGGCGTGTAATGCTGCTGCTGAGAGAATAATTGGATATAAAAATGAGCAAATATTGGGAAAAACTCCCTTTAAACCTCCATGGCAAATAGTTCATGAAGATGGAACAATTTTTACGCCAGAAACAGTTCCACCTATAGTTGCTTTACAAACAGGTAAGCCATGCAAAAACGTCGTCATGGGGCTTTATCAGCCAACTGGTCAGCTAGTTTGGTTATTGCTTAACTCCCAGCCTTTATTTCAAACTAACAAATCTACTCCCTATGCAGTTGTCACCACATTTACCGACTTTACAAAAGTGAAATGTCGGCAATCTAGGAGTGATGCTTGTATTACCAATAATAAAAAACTAATAGTAACTTGGAATCAAGATCAAGCTGTAGAAATTTCTCCAAATACGGATAAGCAAAAGCTAAACCAACCAGTTGCAGAACCTATATCTGACGATTGCACCAAAGCCTTCTTATCCATGCAAAACCATATTTTAGAACTAATTGCTACGGGTAATTCACTCTCTGAGATCCTCGAAAAGTTAGCTCAGTCAATAGAAGCGCAGTTGGCTGAAGTTTTCTGTTCCATCATGTTACTAAATGATACAGGCACAAAATTATATCCTGGCGTAAGTTCTAGTCTACCAGAAAAATATATTCAAGAATTAAAGAATGGTGTTCCCGTAGGTGCAGATGTAGGTAGTTGTGGCACATCAGCCTATACCAAACAAACAGTAATAGTCTCAGACATTGCCAGCGATCACAAATGGGTAAAATACCGTGACTTGACATTGACGAATAACCTCAAAGCTTGTTGGTCTACACCCATTTTGGACAGTCAAGGCCATGTTTTAGGAACATTTGCACTATATTATCCCACAGTTCGCATTCCTCAAAAATCAGATCTGCAACTCATTGAGAGAGCATCTCACCTAGCAGGTGTAGCAATTGAACGTCAAAGATGGCAACTAGCTTTGCAACAAAGTGAATATCAATTGCGATTAATGACGGAAACAATTCCCCAACAGGTATGGACAGCACAACCTAACGGTCTGGTTGATTATTATAACCAGCGGTGGTGTGACTTTACAGGTAAAACGCAAGAACAACTGAAAACTGAGAGTTGGGAGCAGATTATTCACCCAGAAGACTTACCAAAGGTAGAAGAATTGTGGGCTAAAGCGGTACAAACCGGCAGTGACTATGAAGTAGAAACTCGGATGCTCTCTGGGAGTGGAGAGTACCATTGGATTTTGGGACAGGCACGTCCTTTGCGAAATCAACAGGGACAGATTGTTAAATGGTACGGTACCAATACCGACATTACAGACCATATCCAAGCCAGAGAAGCTTTACGAGAAAGTGAGCTAAACTTCCGCACCTTGGCAGATACCATGCCGCAGATGATCTGGACTGCTAAAGGAGATGGCTGGTTAGAATACTGTAACCAACGTTGGTTGGACTATACTGGTATGACACTGGAGGAAACTCAAGGTTGGGGTTGGCAACCTGTACTGCATCCCGATGATGCACAAATCTGTATAGATATTTGGAGTGAGTCAGTTCGCACAGGTCAAAATTATCAAATTGAGTACCGCTTACGTCGCGCTAGAGATGGGCAATATCGTTGGCATCTAGGTCGAGCCTTTCCACTACGCAATCAAAAGGGACAGATTATCAAATGGTTTGGTTCCTGTACTGATATTGACGACCACAAGCGGTCTGAGGAAGCATTGCGAAATGCCCTCCAAGAAAAGCAAGCAGCTTATGAAGCCGCTGAAACAGCGAATCGCGTTAAAGATGAGTTTCTGGCTATCCTTTCCCACGAACTCCGTACCCCGCTTAATCCGATCCTGGGATGGTCTCAATTGTTAAAAACTGGCAAACTGGACAAAGATAAGACAGATGAAGCCCTCAAAAGTATTGAGCGTAATGCAAAATTGCAGGTTGACCTGATTGACGATTTACTAGATGTGTCACGCATCCTCCGAGGCAAACTAACTCTGAATGTGACTACAGTTAATTTGGCAGATATAATTTCTGCAGCATTGGAAACAATGAGTTTAGCAGCCTCTGTTAAACAAATTGCCGTTCAAACCCTAATTGAACCGAATATAGGAAAAGTTAGAGGTGATCCGGCTCGCTTGCAACAAATTGTCTGGAATCTTTTGTCTAATGCTATTAAATTTACACCTCAAGGCGGAGAGGTAGTAGTACAGCTAGAGCAAATTGGTTCAATGGCTCATATTATAGTTAGTGATCAAGGTAAAGGTATCAACCGTAAATTTCTACCTCATATATTTGAACACTTCCGGCAAGAGGATGGCTCAACTACCAGAAAATTTGGTGGTCTGGGATTGGGACTAGCAATAGTCCGCCATTTAGTAGAATTACACGGTGGTACAGTTGAGGCCGATAGTCCAGGAGAAGGACAGGGCACAACTTTAAAAGTTATACTACCGTTAATATCTTCCTTGCCAGTGACAGTTACGAATGGTCAATTTGAGGACGTAGCTTTAAGTTTAAAAGGAATTAAAATTTTGGTTGTGGATGATGATGTTGATTCGCTGGCTTTTGTTAAAGTTGTGCTGGAATTGTATGAGGCAACTGTGACCACAGCGGCATCAGCACCAGAAGCATTACAAATTGGGGTACAGTTAAAGCCTGATGTTTTGATCAGTGATATTGGAATGCCGGAGATGGATGGTTATGAACTGTTAAGAAGAATGAGAGCTTTGTCGTCAGACTTGGGTGGAGACATTCCAGCAGTAAGCAAAGCTATACCGAAGGCGATCGCTCTAACAGCATTTGCTGGAGAACTTGACGAACAACAGGCAATGGCGGCAGGTTTTCAAATACACATACCTAAACCAGTAGAACCAGAGGCGTTAGCAGCAGCTGTTGCCCAAGTTCTGAAAATAAATGTTTAGCGGGACTTAAACAAAAGTCAAGAGTAAAAAGGAGTATAATGCGGTTTCGGTGTAACTTTCACGTTCAAAGAACCTGATGAAAGAAACTACTGCCCCAGCAATGGCACCATGGTTTGAAAGATGGTGTTAAAGGTTTGATGGTGTATTTACTCATAAAGGGGAAAGAAGAGAGTTTAGACATGATTTAGGGGGATGATTGGGTGAAAGTGAGAGAAAAAACCTATTTGAAATGGCAGAGAATGCCCTAGGACTGTGGAAGTAGCAATTCACACCGGCAGTTTGAACAAAGTCAGTTATGTTGAAGATACTATATGCTGCTTTTAAACATCGCGCTATTCATACTTACCATAGAGAAGGGGCAGGAAGAGGACACGCACCAGAAATTATTAAAGTGTCTGGACAATTTAATGTTTGGCCATCTTTCACTAACCCGACTCGTCTCTACACCCTCAACATCTTAGATGAACATCATGGTGTGTCATCATCTTGATCCCAGTATTCCGGAAGATGTGGCTTTTGCTGAGTCGCGCATATGGCAAGAAACTATTGCTACTCAAGATATTTCGGACAATTTAGGTGCATTTAGTATGATCTCTTCTGATTCTCAAGGGATGGGAAGGGTATGAGAAGTAATAATTAGAACATTGCAAACAGCCCGTAAAATGAAAATACAATGGGGAAGACTAGCTGGAGATAGTTTAGCTGATAATCTCCGCGGTCAAAGATATGTGGCTAAATACACTATTAATCCGTCAATTACCCATCGTATTTCTGAGTATGTTGGTTCTGTGGAAGAGGGGAAAATCACTGATTTGTGTTTATGGAATCCGGTATTTTTTGGTATCAAAGTAGAAATAGTTATTAAAAGAGGAATGATTGCTTAGTCACAAATGGGTGACGCTAATGCTAGTATTCCTACTACTCAACCTGTCCATATCTGTCCCATGTTTGGCAGTTTTGTCGGTGCGCGTCACGCGACATCATTCACTTTTATTTCTCAAGCAGGTTTAGAAAAAGAAATTCCCCAAATGTTAGGTTTACAAAAGTCAGCTGTTGCTGTTTCCGGAACTCGGCAAATTAGTAAGCGCGATCTGAAATTCAATTATGCTTTACCTCAGATTCAAGTTGACCCGGAAACCTACGAAGTTCGAGCAGATGGAGAGTTATTAACTTGTGAGCCAGCAACGGTTTTACCAATGGCGCAAAGATACTTTTTGTTTTAGGTTATGACTGAACAATCTACCAATTATGATAAAGGCTGACCCTATTTCCCCAACAGTCCCTGATGTTCACACTTAAAACCATGCTGTTGCCAACTATGTATATCTACATCTACCAGTTTTGTTACCTGTGAGCATTGGGGCTGAATGACTTGACTGAGGAGCGCCCAAAGCAAACTACGTATTATATCTAACTCAGTCTTTATCCAAGATTCTCGATTACCAGGAATACCGATTTCCTTGACTGTTTCAGTTTCTACCCAAATTCCATGAGCGCCTAAGATAATCTGTGCCATCAACTTGGCTCGGAAGAAATGAGTACCAGAAGTAATTAATTTTACCTTCCTTACTCTCCAATTTCGCAAAATTGGTACACCATTATAAAAATTTTCAAAGGTAGAATGAGCACAATTTTCTAACCAAACCTTTTCTAGGTGTGCTGCTTCCCGCTGAAAAATGATCCAAATACATGGATCTGGAGAACCTTGAGAAATTAAAATCGGGATTTGGGGATATTGTTTTGCTAGTTGGGCGGCATGAATTTCTCGGCGAATACTACCCCCTAGTACAAGAAAACCATCTACTGGCTTTGAGGAAGCAGAAACTAAGGTTATAGTTGTGAAAGTCAACCAACTAAACAAGATAAAACACAACCCAAAAACAATATTTTGTAACAACCGCCACAACTTTCTAAATCTAGCCTTCAAGGAAATAGACAATTTGATGGTAAATCTCTGCTTCATAACATAGAAAAATAAAACTTTGTTATCTACTATTAAAAAGTACTGTTATCAAGTCAACGAAGTGCTATCTTAGGAAAAGAATTTAACGTTTAAAGATGAAGTGGTGACTAGTATCACTATGTTGCTTTAGTTGTTTTTACAGTGGAGCCAGGAAAACCAAAGGTTCATTTTGAATAAAAAGACAATAGATTACTCATCCCTTACAAAGGAAGAAAACGATGGATTAAGCATAGCTGAAATTACGGTATAAAAACTTAAAAGTCTCAGTAAAAACTGATTGCTAAACTGTCAACAATACAAATATTCCATCTGATATACATGAACCAATCTGCGAAACGTTACTCACCGCTTCAAGCAGTCTTAATTGGTGGAGCGATGGCAACAACTGCCACTATATCTCTATTTGGTCAAGCTTGGACTCGGTGTGTTCATGCTGCTTTACAAGATAGTCCTAAAGCGTTGGTTGACCAAGTATGGCAACTGGTGAATCGTGAATATGTTGATAGCAAATTTAATCAACAAGATTGGGAAGCAACCAGGCAGAGCCTATTAAGCAAAGACTATACTTCCAATGATCAAGCTTATGTAGCGATCCGCGAAGCCCTTCAAAAATTGGGAGATCCATACACACGTTTTATGGATCCCAAACAATTCACAGCCTTGACTACTCAAACATCTGGGGAAGTTTCTGGGATTGGTATTCGCATGGAAGTCAATGAAAAAACCAAGCGATTAACCATTGTCGAAGCTATAGAAAATTCTCCTGCGGTAAAAGCTGGTGTTAAGTCAGGTGATGAGATCTTAGCAATTGATGGTAAAAGCACTCTCAAAATGAAAGTGGATGAGGCATCTAATTTAATTCGCGGTAAGGCTGGTACTGGTATAACTTTGCGGTTGGGACGACCAGGAAAAAATCAGTTTGATTTGAAGCTGACAAGGGCAACTATCGAACTTCCTACTGTGAATTACACTCTTAAACAAGAGGGTGGTCGTCGGATTGGCTATATAAGATTGCGGGAGTTTAGCGCCCACGCGGCTGATCAAATGCGTCGAGCTATTGGCAATTTGAACAACAAAAAAGTCGATTCCTATGTATTAGATTTGCGAGGAAACCCAGGTGGTTTGTTGCAAGCTAGTATTGAAATAGCGCGGATGTGGCTAGATAATGGTGGCATTGTCAAGACTGTAGATCGTGTGGGAGGTAGTGAAGAAACTAAAGCCAATCGCACAGCCTTGACAAACCAACCTTTAGCTATTCTCGTTGATGGTAATTCCGCTAGTGCTAGTGAAATTCTCACGGGGGCTCTCAAGGATAATAAACGGGCATTAGTTGTCGGTAGTCAAACTTTTGGTAAAGCTTTGGTGCAATCAGTACATGAACTTACTGATGGTTCTGGGTTAGCAGTGACTATTGCTCACTACTACACCCCCAAAGGTACGGATATCAATCACAAGGGCATTACACCTGATATTCAGCTAGATTTGACGGAGGCTCAAGAACGTCAGTTAGCTGCTAATCCAGATCTAATTGCAACTGTCAATGATCCACAATATGCCCGTGCTATTGTTGCTCTGTCTAATACAAAGTTTGCCCAACCTATGACACCTCCTCAAAGTTCTCAACCTCTAAGCATTCGAGCTGAAGATTTGAAATTTTAAACTTTGTTTCCAGCTGTTCATGTATTTTCTGTAATTGATTCAGATCCCACTCTTAAGAATAAAGAGTGGGATTCGTTTGGAAATTTGAGATTTTGGATTTCGGATTGAGAATAATAAAACTGAAATAGAGACATTCTAAGTAGTTACTAGTATAAATTTATTAATTTACCTTAGAGGATTTTACCCGTATTTCTCACAAGCAGTAAAAAATAAGTTTACATGACCTGATGTGAGACTAAATTTTGATACATCATCAATCAAAATTGAATCGCAGAGATAAATTAAATATAAAATCGCATTTATAAAGCTAAAAAAGTCA
>ERZ1034381.138-NODE-138-length-17413-cov-2.649902_pt1 | contig 17413 bp, 18 predicted proteins | sample MGYA00520602_ERZ1034381 | MGnify/ENA primary metagenome ERZ1034381 (study PRJEB33736, sample SAMEA104288466) | Azolla filiculoides | biome: Urban; feature: water surface; material: ditch water | place: Netherlands | collected 2014 ...
GCTTTGACCCGCATTTTCATTTCGTGTGAGCCCACCAGATCCGGTGTAGTGAATTGTTCGCAATCAACTTTATTCGACCTGAGTGGATCACGGCGAAATGGAAAAATGGGATCAAATTCATACGAAAACTAACAGTCTGACGCGGAGATGGCTGATCAACCCACGCATTCTAGTGTTACGATGGAAGAAGTCGGCCGACCGCCGTCGCACAGCAGGTCATGTCGACACCAGAGCCCGAAGATTTCCGCCTCGCTCTCCAGAGCCGCAACTGAAAGAACACACTAGAATGTCCATCCAAAGAGCAAGCTTTTATGTGCTCCTGGTCATCGTGACAGTGGCCTTCGTGTGGCTGCTCATACCCTACTACACTGCGATCCTTTGGGCAGTGATCCTGGCAATTCTGTTCTTCCCCGTCCACAAACGGCTCGAACGATTGGTGGGGGGGCGTTCCACGATCGCGGCGCTGCTTACCTTGCTTCTATGCATCTGTCTCGTCATCCTGCCGGCACTCGGCATTTTGGCATCCCTCATCCAGGAGGGATCGAGCCTCTATCAACGCATCAGTAGCAATGAAATAGACCTGAACGCCCATCTGCTGCGTCTTCAGTCGATCCTTCCTGCATTCCTCGACAACTGGCTGACCTCACTCAAGCTGGAGGGCTTTGCAGAATTATGGGCGAAGCTCTCCTCTGGCTTCATCGAGGCGGGCCAGTCGATTGCCGGCGGTGTGTTGAGCTTCGGACAGAACACGCTGCAGTTCTTTGTCAGCATGGGTTTGATGCTCTATCTGCTGTTCTTCCTGTTCCGGGATGGCGCATCTTTGGGAAGGACCTTGCGTCACTCCATTCCGCTCAGTGATGACTATACGCGACAGTTCGTCGACAAGTTCGCCGCCGTTGTCCGCGCGACCGTTCGAGGTAATGTGATCATCGCGATAACACAGGGCGCGATCGGCGGCTTGAGCTTCTGGGCCCTGGGCATCGAGGCCGCGCTGCTCTGGGGCGTCGTCATGACCTTCCTGTCTATGCTGCCAGCCATCGGTGCCGCGATCGTCTGGGTGCCGGCGGCCATCTGGCTCTTCCTCATCGGCGCGTGGATCAAGGGCATCCTGATGGTGGTGATCGGCGCCTTCGTAATAGGTCTGATCGACAACCTCCTTCGTCCTCCCCTCGTGGGACAGGGTGCCAGACTACCGGATTATGTCGTCCTCATTTCGACAGTCGGCGGAATTTCGCTCTTCGGCCTCAGTGGCTTTGTCATTGGCCCCCTGATCGCTGCCCTTTTCATCTCCGCTTGGTCTCTGTTCACGCTGCAACAGCGGGAACCGGCATCAGCTTCGGTTACGTCAGGCATTGAGAAGAGAGGCTACTGAGGCGCACCGAAGAGGTTCAAGCCGCCACTACCGATCGGCCGGCAAACAGCATGTGTCGAGGGCATGAAGCAGTCGCTATGCGGCTGCATTTCTGTCAACGGGGGCCAGAAGCGGACAGTCCGCTTCCGTGAAGAGTTTCGGGCGCCGCGAGGCGTACGAAAGTCCCCGAGGAAGGAACCCGCGGACCCCAGTCGAGAGGGCTATGGAGATTTCAACCTCCGGCTCATGTGCGCGGTAGCAGGATCGCAGTCCGGGAGTGGAATGATGGATGGCGGGTAGGTCGCTTCTTTGCGCACCCGCGCGGCTTTCCGGGCCTGGCCCAGGCTCGCCGCGACCCTGTCGGCGATAATGATCGCCACGGACGCATGCGGGTCGGATGCCGAAGGCGTGACGCCTGCGACTGAGGTCTTGACCATCCCATGCCGGGTCATGAAGCCGTCTCCCGGTTCGTCGCCGTCGCATCCGGCGGTCCGCGCGGCTGCTTCCAGCGTTCGAACATCTCGATGACGATCATTCGTCCGCCGCAGCAGGGGCATGGCGGGCGGAGGTCATCCTGTTCGCCTGGTACGCCGTCATCGACTGGTGCGGCGACGTGGAGGAGTTCGCGCGCGAGCGCGAGGCTGGTCTTGCGGGCTGAGCCGGCGAGCAGGCCGTAGTGCCGGATACGATGGAAGCCACGCGGCAAGACATGGAGCAGGAAACGGCGGATGAACTCATCGACCGCGAGCGTCATGATCTGCTGCCGGTCGCAGCCGTCGCGGCGGTAGTCTTTATAGCGGAAGGTGACGCCAGTTTCGTCGAAGGTGATCAGGCGGCGGTTCGAGATTGCGACCCGGTGGGTATAGCGCGACAGATAACGCCCCGCACATCGCGCTGAGCCACGGAAATCGTTTAAGTAATGGCGAACGCACAGGCTGCGCCGATCAGGCGCACCTCGCGCAAACGCGTCATAAGCCCCTGAAAACACACGACCTAAGACAGGCGCACATCGCCTGCTTTTATCTAGCCATGATCCCGGTGGCCTGCTCGCCGTACTCTTAGGAGGGAATCCCGAAAGGCGAGCAACCTGGTCACCTGCTGCCTATCCCTCTGTAGCAACTTGTGTAACAGCGATCTGCCGCAGCCACGCCGGCTCAACGAGTGTGGCAACTCCTCCAACTGCTCGTCGCGCTAAGGACGCCCCGGCTAGCCGGCTAGCAACTCAATAGTATGCGGATCGACCACACTCCCATACACGGTGTCGCCTTCGCTGAAGTTCTGCTGAAACCATCTGGCAATCTGGGCGTTGCCGCCGATGACCCGGACAGCACCGGTCCGGTTGGCTGTTCTGTTGATCTTCGAGACCACCATTTGGCCACCATCACTGAACCGGACGCGGATCGGGTCGCCATCCTTGCCGAGATACTCGCTGGCCTCGACGCCTAGGTTGAGGATGCCCTTTTCATAATATGTAACTCCGAGCACGACAGAGAAGGTTGCGACAGCCTGGCCGGATGCTTGCGGCTCCGACGTAGCGTTGGCTACAGTGACGACACCCAATGCCTCAAATTCAGTTTCTTCAACTTCCTCGCGTTCTGCATCTTCGGAGATCGGGTGCCCTTTATCCCTTCCGTTCCACGGGGGATCAAATTCCCGGATCAGGCTATCCTCTAGACCAGCGGCAAGATTGATCTCGAACTCTGAATATCGGAGCTGAGTTATCGGCGTAAAAACGAAAATGCGGATTTCGGTACCTTCAGCGATCGCGGCTTTAATGTTGCGATGGCAGCGCTGATTGGTGGCCTGCATTTTTCCCGGCCGACAGTATCCGCGATACCGCTTCCTGATCGAGCGGGCAGTCTTCCCGATGTAGACAACTTGCTCGCTGCGCACGAAGGCGTAGAGCGCGTTAGGGGCGTCCAGCAAAACCTCGCTCGCTGAGGTGTCTGCGCCGTCAAGATCGTAAGCAATGAGATCCCCTTTCGGCTGCCATTTTCCTACGTCGACGAAGCCGAGGTTGAGGAGGACCTCCGCACTTTGTTACGAAGCCGTCATGTGCATTTGCCTTTCAAGACTGCAGGCTTTTGAGCGTGGACATTCTACTTCGAAGTAACATCCGCTTCGATCACAGAGCTGGCTCGGGAAATCTGCACAGCGGGGATAAGTGGAATTTCTGCCTGACTTCGGCTTAGATGCCAGGAACAGGAGGTGGCATGAAAGAGGCCGCGCCCGTTGAGAGAACAGATCCCTGAGATGCAGATGATGATCGAGGGACAGTCACACTTCCAGCCTTTCGGCTTATCCTGTTGGGGTTTGCAAGATCTCAACAAGGGAGTTGGAAGCATGACTGCCTCTTATGAATACCATATCGGCGTGGACTACCACAAATCCTACAGCCATCTGGTGGTGCAGGATTCGGCGGGTAAAACGCTCAGATCCGGCCGGGTGAAGAACGATCGCCAGTCGCTCGGCGGCTTTCTCGAATGCTACCGCGAGAACAGCCACGCGGTTGTCGAGGCGACGCGCAACTGGATGGTGATGTACGACTGGCTCGACGACATTTGCGATGATGTCGTTCTCGCCCACCCGTTGAAGGTGAAGGCAATTGCCGATGCCAAGATCAAGACAGACAAGATCGACGCCACGGTCTTGGCGCATCTACTGCGAGCCGATCTGGTTCCGGAAGCCTGGGCACCAAGCGAGAGATCGCGCGACCTTCGCGTCGCGCTGCGCGAGCGGATGTTCTACGTGCGGCTGCGCACGATGACGAAGAACCGGGTCGTTACCGTCTTTGATCGCTATCCGGAGCAGACAGCACTGCTGAGGAAGCTCGGTGACCTGTTCGGCAAGACCGGCCGCGTCCAGCTGGCGCAAGTGAAGGTCTCGGAGATCGACCGCATCCAGATCGATCGTGGTCTCGACTTCATCGGTGACATCAATGAACGGATCAAGCAGTCGGAGACGACGATCCGGGCGATGACCAAGGCCAATGCCAATGTGAAGCTGTTGAAGACAATCCCCGGCATCGGTGAGTTCTTCGCCCGGCTGATCGATGCGGAGATTGACGACATCAGCCGCTTCCGGAATGCCAAGAAGCTTGCCGCCTACGCCGGGCTTGTACCGTCGACCTATTCCTCCGGCGGCAAGACCTTCCACGGCAAGATCATCAAGCAGGGCAACAAGTGGCTACGCTGGGCGTTCGTGGAAGCGGTCGCACCTGCCATCGCCACCGATCCGCGGCTGCGCGTCCAGTATGAGCATCTGAAGACTAGAGGAACCAACAAGGCGCGTGTTGCGATCGCGCGCAAGCTTTTGACGATCACCTTCCAGATCCTGCGTGACCAGCGCGCTTACGAGCAGCGCGACGTAAATGGGCAGGAAGGCGTGTCAACGATATCTCGGTTGTCCTGATGATATCTTAGCGATCCCGGCAACGCCGGACTGCGCTCTTACAGGAGAATGGGAAACCGGGAGCCGAACGCCACTCTGTGACCGAAGCCAGAAGCGGCATCAGGGTCACGCATTGGAGAATGGTTCAAGACCGAAGGACGGGAACAACCAGTCCAGCGGAAGGAAGAGATTTAGCCGATCGGTCAAAACGCCGGTCAAAACATCACCCAACCCAAGAAATAGCCGCCAAAGCGAGGTGTTTTGTCCCTTGTGTTCTTTCATTGGAGATACCATGACGAGACGACCGCGCCGGAACCATAGCCCGGCTTTCAAGGCAAAAGTGGCGCTCGCCGCCATTCGAGGCGAGCAGACGCTGGTGGAACTGTCCCAGCAGTTTGACGTGCACGCCAACCAGATCAAGCAGTGGAAAGACCAGCTCCTTGAGGGGGCGACAGGCGTTTTCGGCGATGAAGCGAAGGCGGAACCGGCGGGTCCACCCGTCGATGTCAAAACGCTGCACGCCACGTGACAAACTGCGTTTGCACAGAGATCGGGGAGCTGACGCTGGAGAATGATTTTTTAGCCGGAGCGCTCGGCAAGGCGGGATTGCTGAGCGGAAAGAAATGATCGACCGCGAGCATAAGCTATCCGTCGTGCGCCAGGCGAAGCTTCTCGGCTTCAGCCGTGGCAGTGTCTATTATTCGCCGCGTCCGGTGTCTGACGGCGATCTGGCTCTGATGCGCCGGATCGACGAGTTGCATCTCGACTATCCATTTGCCGGAAGTCGGATGTTAGCCAAGGGCTCTTGAGAGGAGAAGGGCTGGAGACTGGGCGGCTGCACGTCGCCACGCTGATGAAGAAAATGGGCATCGAGGCGATCTACCGTCGCCCGAACACGTCGAAACCGGCACCTGGGCATAAAATCTATCCCTACCTCCTGCGCAAGCTGGCGGTTACCAGACCCAATCAGGTCTGGGCGATGGACCTGACCTATGTTCCGATGGCTCGCGGATTTGTCTATCTCTGCACCGTTGTGGACTGGTTCAGCCGGAGGGTTCTGACGTGGCGACTGTCGATCACGATGGAAGCAGCCTTCTGCATCGAAGCAGTCGAGGAAGCGCTGGCCCGTTATGACAGACCCGACATATTCAATACCGACCAGGGCTCGCAGTTCACCTCGATGGACTTCACGACGGTGCTGAGGAAGGCGGAAATCGCCATCTCGATGGATGGCAAGGGTGCGTGGCGGGACAACGTCTTCGTCGAGCGGCTCTGGCGTTCGATCAAATACGAGGAAGTCTACCTCCACGCCTATAAAACAGTGTCCGAGGCCCGCGCTGGCATCGGCCGCTATCTGACCTTCTACAATAGCCGACGCCCACATTCATCCCTTGACCGGAAGACACCGGATCAGGCCTACTTCAACGCGCTGGAACCAATGATGGTGGCAGCATAATCGAGGCGGAAATCCACTTAGCGAAACGCCCGAAACTGTTCAGACAAACCGAGCCACCTCTCTCCAAAAGGGACGAAAATACGAAAAAGGGCCTGAGCCGGAGTTTCTTTAGGCTGCCGCCGGCAAAGCCGCCAATAGATACAAGCTGTCTGAATGACGGCTTCAGGTCGAAAGCGCATAAATTGTGCGTGCGAGAGAATGGCAACTTCGCCTAACTTCGAGCCCGGAAGCCGCCAGTCCGTTCCCGGCCCCGTTCCAGGCGGACATTGCGAATTTAATGATGTCGCCTTATGGGGCAGAGCTGCCACACCAGACAAAATGCAGAGGGCCGTTCGAAGGCGGCCTAATTAGTCCCTCTATCGCGATAATCAGCGATTTATGCTGGAATTGGTACGGGGGACCGCATTCAAATCTCTACAGTGAACAAATGTCGGTCCCGGTCAAAACCTGCCCGAGGATGACGGAGCGCGCGGGAGCCCTCGGGCTAGACCCGGGGACCAAGATGACAGAGGGATGGGCACCGTGTTGGTGACCTCAGTCGTCGCCTTAAATACTCGCCTGCCAGCGTCATCCTCGGGCAGGTTTTGACCGAGACCGACATTTGCTGACTGTGGAGATTTGAAGTCAGCCCCCGCAACCACTTCAGACATAAATCGCCGATTACGGCTATATAACAATCGCTTAACTTCAAACCCTCCTCGCCGCCTCCATTTGATGGGGGCAGTTTTTGCGTTCTCAAGTTTACCTACCGCTGTGTTTTCAACGTACAGGCGGTCATTGAGGAACCTGCTGGTTTTCCTGTTTTAAATCATCACGCCACCAAGTTGACGATTCGGGGGATAAACCACATCATCGCGGCCGTGCCGATCATATATGCCCCGATCTGGCGGGTTGGCTTCGGCTTGACCTTGAACAATCCGCATGTTGCCTTGACCAGCAGCAAGGTTGCCGTGACAAAAATTAATTGTCCCGCTTCGACACCAAGGTTGAACGTCAGCAGGCTCAGCGGTACATCCGCCTGTGGCAGGCCGATTTCCTTTAGGGCGCTGGCAAAGCCGAAACCGTGCAGCAAGCCGAACACGAAGGCGACACCCCAGGGGTAGCGCTCGGACAGCCGTCTTTCGCCCGGTGTCGTCATGAGAAGTTCGCGTGCGATAAAGGCAATGCTGAGCGCAATTGTCGCTTCGACGGGTCTCTGTGGCAAGCTGAGATACCCAAGCGATGCTCCAGCGAGCGTGATGCTATGGGCGACGGTGAACGCCGTGATCGTTTTGACCAATACCCAGCGATCCCGGATGAGCAATATGAGTGCAGCGACAAAAAGTAGATGATCCAGGCCCGAGAGTATATGGTCGACGCCCAGCAGGAAGTAGGTTTGTGCCACCTCAATTTTGGTCTGAGCGCCCGCCACAACGAATGAAGGTGCGTCCGGCATGAGGCGCACAACTTCCTTTTCTCCAGATTGATATTCGATGCGGACGAGCGCTTCTGTCAGGGTCGAGTTGAGGCCAACAATGCCGATATCTCGGCCTTTCAATCCGTCCGCACAGGCCGCAATCCAACGTTCAAGGTAAGCCTCACCCTCGATTGCGCGTGCTGGTTCCCCCTTGGCCACGCACTGCTTCGGCAGACTTACATGAAGTCCAAGGCGCATGTCGCCGCGCGCCGGCACCTTCCAGACGATCGCGAATTCGTCAGGCATTGTTTCTCGCATGTCGAGATAGGCAGGCCGGACCTCGTGTGCGTGGCCCACGGCAGTGAGCAACAGCGCGACGAGCAAAGCGATTAGGACGCTGAATGGCCTCACTGAGTGGCCTCCGTTGTGTCTAGGCTCTCGATCGCTACCGCATAACGTTTGAACAGTTCGGCGAAGCGCTGTTCCTCCAACTGTCTACGTTTGGCATTCGTCCACTCCCTCACCACGACATCGCGCACTTCGTCGAGCGCAGGCACACGGGCAGGCACACGCTCTGTCAGCCTTATAATGTGGAGACCGAAACCGGAATCGATAGGGCCAATCCACTGACCCACCGGAGCCTTGTCGAGTTTCGACGAAATCCATGCCAAAGGTCTGGCCAATCGACGTTTTGCCGGAAAGCGGCTGGGCAGGGGGCAGCAGCGTTGAATCGCCCAGAAGTGCGTAGTCTGTGGTCGGGTTGGACCGTAGCGCTTGGAGGACGGAATCGACGTCCTGTGCCATTGCAGCGCCACGTCGCTGAGGACTGAAGAACACGTGTTGAAAGGCCAGCAAAGGCTCGATCTCGAACGTGGCTGCATTGGCGTTCAAATAGGCGCCGAGTTCCGATTCGCTCGCAGCCAAGGCGTCGGCGTCGGCGGTGTTTATGAATTCCATTTTCTGGCGCAGCCGCCGACGGACGACGGTATCGTCCCTGTCGAGCCCCAGTTGGAGCGCTTGGCGCACAAGGACTTCTTCCTTCACATAGTCATCGATCAAGCCCTTAAGTTCCTCGGCAGTCGGCGGACGCTGCCATGTCTTTGCAAACACGGTCGCCATTTGTTCGATCTTCGGCGCCGTGACGATGATGCTGTCGGTCTTCTTGCTCGCGTCAGGGCTGAAAAGCGCGTAGCCGGCAAAGATCAGCAGCGCGAGCAAAAGGAAATGGAGAAGCGGTTCCTTAATGATCGATTTCAGCATCAGTCCGACGATCCAGGATAGAGTTGGGTTGCAGCGTTTTCGACAGCCTCACCTCCTGCGAGTGGCAGCGACAGCACCAGAATAGACACTGCTACGATCCACGAACCGGCAATGCGCACGCCGATCCGCTTCCACTCCTTGGTTGGGTCAACCGTCAGGCCGGTGACAACCAGGCCTAGACTGGCGGTGCCGATGAGCAGCCCGGCAAACGCCAGCCAGGCATCCTCGGCGGGGACACCACTCGGCGAGGAATCAAGACCTATTGCAAGACCGGCGGTGGCAACTGCAGGTGCCAGCACAACGATTGGAATTTGTCGCCCGAGGCTGACGGCACCGCCGGCCATAAATGCGCCGACGAGAAGCTGCCACTCATTCACAGCGCCGCTGGATCCTGCGCCAGAAATTGCAAGGCCGACAACGAAAGCTATGATAAACGCCGCCAGCCCGATACGGGCGCCGCTGCGCTTTTGTTGCCCGATCATGAGCGTCGTTCCTGCAAAGAGCAATGCATGGGCCGGTACGATAAGCGTGTGCAGCATGTAGCCGTAGAAGGTGCCGATGCCCTCGATGGGGTTGTGCGCATTTGCAGGTACTGGCGAGCAAAGGACGCTGGACGCGAGTAGTCCGATGCGCAGCATACTGTTTTCTGATCTCATGCGTATCCCGTCAAAAAAACAAGGCCGATCGTCGCGATGAGGGCGCCGCCAGCGCGCACTACGTATTGTCCGACGACGCTGTGCGACAGCGTCCCGAAGCCGATACCACACAGGTGAAGCAGCCCCGTGGAACCCACGAAACCCAGCGCATAGGTTAGAGGGTTGGCCGCGCCTGGCAGTTCGGTCCCATGGGCGTGGCCATGAAACACTGCGAACGCGCCAACGACCAGTGCCGCAAGCCACATGGGAGGGCTCAGGGCGAGCGCGACGCATATGCCGATTGCGATAGCCGAGAATGCAATCCCGCTTTCGACCGCTGGCAGCGGCACGCCGACAATGCCAAGCGCACCGCCTAGCGCCATCACCAGTGGAAACACGACGGGTAGAACCCAGATCGCTGGTGCTCCGAGAAAGGCCCCCCACAATCCGACGCCTATCATCGCGACAAGGTGGTCGATGCCCAACAGCGGATGCAGGAACCCGCTTGTCAGCCCGCCGATGACACCTTCCTCTTCATGGGCGTGCGCGGGTGAAGTGAATGCGAGCAGCAGCATTGCGACAGACGCTGGTGTGACGAACACGCCCCAGTCCTTGGGTTGCACTACAGGTTTGCTCTTCGAAAGGTATCTCATTTGCCGCTCCCAAGGTCACTCAGATATTGGGTTTGCTAATTCGCCGTAGCCTGCCGTGCCGAATCTGGTCTTGTTGATCTCGTCATGACGGTCCGCATGGTCGTGGTCTGCGCATGGCTGCCATAATATTGGAGCAATCCGTATTCCTCAGCGGTCGCCGCGCCCAACCCGCCGCTCACCAAAGCACGAACGACTTTTTCGTTCGTATCGATCACCAAGTCGCCGCTCGCGGGCCCGAGCACAGGGCTCGTGACACCTCTACTCTCGCCCGAAATCCAAGGCCTTTTAGGTCGTGGTCAGAAGGGCGCAGCCGAAAGTAATCCGTATGTTCGGGCCGGGTTGGAAGGTTACAGACTCCATTTGCAATGCTTCGCAGCATAGTTTTTCAGAAATAAACTACGACGTATCCACTGCCCGATTTCTGGTAGTAGGTGCCGCCACAGGTGTAGAGACTGTATCCGTAGACGCTGCCGTAACGACAACCGGCGGGGATCGCCCCAATATAGGCGCCGCGGCGGATCACCCGGCGCGTGGTTCTTCGGGAGACACCCGCAACACTGCCTGGAGTTGCCGGGCGCCCAACGCGCGCTTCTACATTGTTGAGCGACTTGAGAAAGCCTACGTGCAGGGGGCCGTCGGCGACAATCAGGTCCGAGGCGCCGAACAAAAGAGCGACGGATATAATAACGGCTTTGGTGCGTGATCTCATTGCGCATCTCCCTCATCAATCAGGCCGGCGAGATCGTCCAATCCTGGCATCTCCTCGATCTTCACTTCGATGGCATCTCCGGTATCAAGCTGGAAATCGTCTGCTGCGACGTCCTTGCCGGCCTTCCAATCGGAAATCTGAACCGTGTAGGATGGCGCCATGGCCATCATTTTGCTGGTGATGGTGAAACGACAGGGGCGCGGTACGTCGCCATCGGCGATCCAGATCTCCCAGTCCACATCCCTGGTGCGGAAAGCCAGATGATTGCAAACTTCGCCGCCGACTACGCCGCTTCCGAGATCTCTGCCCTGCGTGACGTTCTCCATCATGACGGCAAAGGCATTGGGCGACAGAAGGTCGGCGGCTGGTGCTTCTACGCCATAAGCGAAGCGGAGTGTGTCGATCATATCGTCAACGGAGCCCTCCAAGGGGAACTTCGTGTGAACATTGAGGTTCTTTCCGATCGCCGATACCGTCTTGCCGTCATAGGTCAACTCGACATCGACTATGCCGGTTCGGGTCATCCGTGCCTTGTCTGGTCGCTGCAGCGTAAGCGAGCCCGAACTTGCGAGGCCGACCTTCATCATGTCTGTCGTGACGATTTCGAGTGTTGCATCATAGCTGAACGAGAAGGCCTGCTCTGCTGCTAGATAGTCGGTCATAGTCTTGAACATCTGCCTCGCCGCAGCGTCGTCGGCGGCCGCGGGCTGGGCGTGCGCTGCTCCTGCCAGCCCACAGAATACCGCCGTCAGCACAATTCCTAACCGACCCACCTCGTTCAAACGTCTGGATGGATGTATCATGCCACCGTTCCTTGTTTTCGTGTGTTGGCATTAAGACATGTTACGGCGTGTACCAGATGGGAGACGTGTAGGCGCGCTCGGCGACGGTCATACGCGTGCCTTCCAATGGCTTCGTGCCGAAACGCCTGGCGTCGTAGGCCGTCCAGCGCGGCGTCGGTATTTCGATCACGCGGCCGTAATAGAACGCCCTTAGTTTCGGTTGGAAATCGGGGTCCTTCCAAACCGCAATCAATTCTGGTGCACCGATCGTGTTGGTCCACGTCGCGTTGCCGACATCGACTGTGCTGCCGACCGGCGGCACTTTGCCGTCGGCGCCCGCCTTGCGGTCGCCACCCCAGACGACGTCATACACCTGCTCATGGGTCGCGCCATCGTCGTCGAGCCAACCCTTGACAATCTGATAGCGGTCGAGATTGGCTCCGAGCGGATCCTTCAGCGCGGCGACAAGGAACGTCGGTGCCTTGCCGTCCGGCGCGGCATTCAGGTCGCCACCCATCGCCACGCCCTTGCCATAACCAATGGCGCCGGGGTTGCGGCTATCGGCATCGGCCGGTTCGAAATCCCAGCCACCGAAGAAGCGAACAGCCATGCGTGTCCCGGTCGTGGCGTAGGTCTCCCTGCGCTGCATGGCGTCCCAGATCGACTCGCGCGTGTTTTCTGCGGCCCATACAGCCGCATAGCCCGACGCGCCGACCTCCCAGTCCATAACCGTGATCCCCGTCTTGGCGTCCTTGACGAACGTTGCCGTCAAGCGTTCCGGGCTCGGCTCCTGCGGCGTAGTCTTTCCGAAGAAATTTTCCTCTTCCATAGCCGCAAGACCGGTATGCGCGTCCGAGCTGCCGACCAGCCCGAACTTGTAGGGGTTCGTGCCGAGTTCGGCTTCGAGCTTAAGACCGTTCTTCAGCGCGGACCGTGTATACTCGAACTCGAGCATATCAGGCGTCTTCGGCACACTTGCATCGAGATTGCCGAAATCCCAGGTCTCGAAGTCTGCAAACTCGTCATTGGGCGACAGGACGGGATGAGCCTCGCCATCGCCCTTCGTCTGGGTCGTCTCGTAGAGGCGTTCCCACCTGGATCGCTGTTCGACATATTCCTTGTCGACCGGCTTGCCGGTAAAAGATTCGATCAGCGGGAACATGCGGCCGTTGGACAGATTGCCGTTGTGGGCAATCGCCAGAACGTTGCCGCCGGTCTTGTCCTCATAGGCCTGCATCCACTTCCATAGGTCGCGCGGATTGTCGCTGCCCAATGGTTTAAGGGTTGTATAGGGCACGACTTGGTCCGCCTTGTCTGCATTGTCGCGGAAGACGACATTGCGATGTAGATTGTTGCCTGCCGTGTTCGATGTCCATTCATAGCCGATGAAGGCCGTAAACCGCCCAGGATCGTTGTATTCCTCGGCGGCTTTTATCGTGTCCTGCCACGCGTTTTTGTAGGGACGCGTATCCGGCCCGTAGATCATGCTCTTGGGCAGGGTTCCCTTGCCAAAGCTGAAGATGATTTCGAGCGCCGCTGTGCCGCCCTGACCCGACTTGATCATGTCGTACCATGTCTTAGCTTGCGGATCGGCGAGAACATCAGGTTTGCCGGCAAACAGATCCGGGAACATGCCCATGTTATCGGAGTGATCGGCCACTACCAGGAAGTCGAGTGGCCGTGACAACTTGGCAGGCTGACCGCTCGATGCCATGATTTCCTCGCCTCGAGCGAAGCGGTAGGCGTCGCGGGGCGTCAGCCGTGCTCCGAACGCCCCGGCGTCGAATGAGGCTCCAGTATGAAGATGCGTGTCGCCGAACAGCGGTCGCGTCGGAAAATTGCGCCCCGCATAGGGTGAATAGGCAGGTTTGTTGGCGAATGCTTTTCCAGCTTTAGCGCTGTCCAGAGTGCCGATGTCAGTGGTCTCTTGAGGTAAAGCCGGCAAAGCAGCCCCCAGGCTCAGGAACACAGAAAGAATCAACTTCGCGGATGTTCTGTTCATCGCTTCGCCCCTTGTCACATTTTGCTCGATACGCTTCTTGGTCCCGGTTCAGCCAAGTCTGAAAACGTGATGGCAGAACGCCTCCGGCCAAACGCGGAGGTCGCTGAAATCGTAACTTCCAGCAACAGCCGGCTATGGCCTTTGCGGTCTCGAGATCGGAATGATGTTCGAGCGATGCAGCGCGTTCTCGATTTCGTTCGCAAGCTCTTCCACCAGTCTTTCGTATTCAAGTCGCCGCTCGATGCGGATGCCTGCCGGCAATTGATCGACGGCCGAGAGAACCTGTTCAGCGGTGGCAAGGTCGTCGCACATCCCTTGAAAGGCTTCGTCGCTCGCCAAAAGATCCTGGATCTTACCCGCCTGGGATGGAAACCGCTGCACGGCCGCATGCAGGCCAAGCATTTCAGTGGTTCCTCCCGATTGCTTGCGCATCACCCGCCCTCGGACTCCAGACAGTGTCGTTCAGTCGCCGAATCCTACTGCCTCGGGTCTGCGCTGGAACGTAAATTACGCGAGCAAACAGGGATGATACCGTGTCTTGAGGACAAAGCCTCTTGCCTTGTCACAACATAGGCGCTGCGACAGTTTCCTTCGAAACTCGAATTGCGCCGCGAACGCGTAACTGCGAATGCGCAAACGCGATGACCGAGTTGAATCTCTGAGGCGCTTTCGTAAGGCTACGTGGCGCGTAAGGATCGAGCGAGGCTGATCGACAACACAACATGGACGGCGACTGCTGGCCAGAGCAACACGCCGGTGAAAACACCCGCAATACCCAGATAAGCGAGGTAGAGTGTGATGGCTGTGCTGTATGCCAACATCGCAACTGGCGCTGATTGACGCCAACATCCGACGGCCAGTGCGATCAGGGCAATGCCAGCCACACCCGCCACAGGTTCGGCCACTCCCGTTAGGGGTTGCCCGAACAACAGTCGTCCAATTGACGATGGATGAATTAAAAGCACCAAGCCGACTGCGGCCTCGCTAATTGCTGTTAACAGTAGTGCCTTCCTCATTCTGCAATCTCCTTGGCTCCCTCGTACTCGGCGTGCCGGCAGGATCACACGTTTTGATCCGTGGTGCATGCAACCACTCCGTCTCTGTCGCCATCCTGACGAAAATATCCGCTGAAGCTAATATTGCTTTAGATCAATGCAGGGATGTAGTTTACGTGAGCATATAGGAATATTCCGTATATGCGGTTGCTGCGGCCTGTCGGAGGGGTGCCATGACCCAGAACCAACCTGTGGATGTTGCACCGCCATCGGCACTGCCCCTACCGACGGAAGGTGAGGTTCGGGCAGAGCTTGATCGGGTCATGTCGAGCCCGGAATTCGAGGTGCCGGATAGAGCGCGAAAGTTTCTGGCCTACATTGTTGAGGAGGCTCTTGCCGGGAGAGGCGATCGAATAAAGGGCTATTCGATCGCTCTGGAAGTCTTTGGTCGAGATGCGTCATTCGAGGCGCAGTCGGACCCTGTCGTCCGAATTGAGGCCGCGCGTATACGGCGAGCGCTCGAACGCTACTATCTTGTTGCCGGCCAGAGCAATCCGATCATCATCACCATGCCGAAAGGCGGATATGTTCCAGCGTTTTGCCGGGGCAATCCTGACAAAGCTCGCCCGGCAAATGTCGCCCATTCGCATGACAACATCAGCGGGAATGAGGGGCGCAAGACACAGCCTTGGCAAATCGTTACTCTTGTCGCGACCGGCCTGATCCTGGCGGCGATCGTGCTCGCAACATTCCTGTCCGTTAGCGATTCTGCGCTTTCCACCCCAGGTTCGGTCGACATGACACGGACTGCCCCCAATATGCCGAAATTGATCGTGTGGCCATTCCAGGACCTGACAGGAACTGAAGGCTCGCGGATCATCGCCAGAGGACTGACGGACAGGACCATCGAGCAGATTTCGAAATTTAGGGAAATCGTGGTTATAGCCGGTCACGCGGGTGAAGGTTCGGGTGGCCCTTCACCCGGGGGCCAACTTTCAGCCCGTTATGTGCTCTCTGCAAGCGTGCGTGTGGATGGCGACAGGGTTCGGTTAGCGAGCCGCCTCGTCAACCGGGACGACGGTTCCGTGCTATGGGCGGAAAGTTACGATGAGAGCCTTCAGGTCCGCACTCTCCTGGAACTCGAGACCAACCTAGCTCGCGCAGTGGCAAGCAAGCTCGCCCAACCCTATGGCATCATTTTTCGCGCCGATGCCTCAACGGCTGCTAACACGCCACCGGATGATTGGGAGGCCTATCAATGCACCTTGGCCTACTACGGCTACCGTGTTGACCTCAATCAGCAGAGCCATGCGTCGGTTCAGAACTGCCTTAAACGGGCGGTGGAGAAATTTCCAGGCTATGCCACCGCATGGGCGTTGTTGTCTCTAACCTACGTCGATCCGTTGCGCTTCCGTTACCGCCTCGACAGCCCCGCTTCGTCGTCGCTTGACCTGGCCGTCGTCGCGGCCAAACGCGCAGTCGAGCTAGATCCGCAAAATGTGAGAGCGTTGCAGGCCGAGATGCTTGCCTTCTTCTTTCGCGGCGAGGTCGATACTGCCCTGAAGATCGGCGCGCGTGCATTGGTAATGAACCCGAACGACACCGAAATGAGCGCAGAATATGGTCTTCGGCTTGCACTGTCAGGTCAATGGGAACGCGGCTGCGCGCTAATTGCGGACGCTGTCTTGAGAAATGCCGGACCTATCGGCTACTTCGAGACATCGCTCGCGCTGTGTTCTTACATGCAGCAGGACTATGCTGCGGCCGAGCGATGGATAAGAGCGGCTGATGTGCATTCCAACCCGCTCTATCATTTCATCGTTGCGGCCATCCTTGGTCAACTCGACAAGGTCGATCAGGCGGCGAAAGAGCGCCACTGGATAGAAACCATTCACCGCGAAGTGGCGATGCGTATCCACCGGCCTGAGGATCAGGCCCATTTTCTGGCCGGACTTGTTAAGTCTGGCCTTGCCATCCCGTAGGTCGGCTACTGCCCGATACAGCCGAAATCGCAAACCGCTAGATGCTACGTGATGTTACATGCGCGCGGTCACTGTTCCGAATAGTTTGTCGGCAACTTCCAGCAAGCGAATCCGAGCTTCGATATGATGAAATCATGGCGTGAACACATCGAGCGAACCGGGGAAAATGCACCATAGAACATGAATTAGAAAAATCTTTACTACATGGAAGCCTTCAGCCATCCTCGAATCTGGAGCGCTTGTTTCTAATCGGGGAAGAGAACGCTATCGGGGGATCAAAATGTCTTTTCTTCGTGCTGCCGCTACTTTTGGGGTCATCTTGCTTGCTAGCGGTGCAACAGCCGCTGACATCAAATCGCCGCTGACACCTGAGGCGCAACAAACGACGAGCGAAAGCGGCTGGACGTTTTCGGTGGCCCCTTACTTCTGGGTAGCCGGATTGTCTGGAGATGTTGGCTCGTTTGGCCTGCCGGTTGCGCACGTAGACGCCAGCTTCAGTGATATACTCGATCACCTCGATTTTGGAGTGATGGCGATCGGTGAGGCCCGCTACGGTCCCTACAGTCTGTTTGGTGATGTCATGTATACCAAGATATCCGGCCAGGCGGGTACACCGAGGGGCGTTCTTGCGACAGACGTCGAGGTTTCATCGGAGACATTTGCGGGCTTGCTGGGTGCCGGCTATTCGATCTTCGAAGACAGTTCCGCGCGTCTTGATATCGTCGGCGGCATGCGTGTGTGGTCCGTCGACAACGAACTTTCATTTTCCGGCGGACTTCTCGATGGCGTCTCTCGAAGCGAC
>ERZ1034381.143-NODE-143-length-16652-cov-2.308007_pt1 | contig 16652 bp, 17 predicted proteins | sample MGYA00520602_ERZ1034381 | MGnify/ENA primary metagenome ERZ1034381 (study PRJEB33736, sample SAMEA104288466) | Azolla filiculoides | biome: Urban; feature: water surface; material: ditch water | place: Netherlands | collected 2014 ...
CGACCCGACCGCGATCGAGAAACATCACATGGCTCGAGACGTCGCGGGCAAAGGCCATCTCATGGGTTACGAGCAACATCGTGCGTCCCTCCTCGGCGAGCGCGCGAATAACATTGAGCACTTCGCCGACGAGTTCGGGATCGAGTGCGGATGTCGGCTCATCGAACAACATCACGGCAGGATCGACGCAGAGCGCCCTCGCAATCGCCGCACGCTGCTGCTGGCCACCCGACAGAAAAGCCGGATAGACATTCCGCTTGTCATAGAGCCCAACCTTGGCCAACAGGGACTCCGCCTTTTCGATCGCTTCGCGGCGCGGAACCTTCAGCACATGTATGGGAGCCTCGATCACGTTTTCCAGCACGGTTCGATGCGCCCAGAGATTGAAGCTCTGGAACACCATTCCAAGCCCGGTTCTCAAACGCTCAAGCTGGCGTCGATCAACCGCCTCCAGACCACCCCTACGGCCGGGTTTCAGGCGCATTTCCTCACCAGCAATGACGATCCGGCCACGGTCGGGGGCATCCAGAAGGTTTATGCAGCGAAGGAAGGTGCTCTTTCCCGAGCCGGACGAACCGATGATCGAAACGACATCGCCGCGCATGGCCTTTAGCGAGATACCCTTGAGGATCTCGGTCTCGCCAAAACTTTTGTGGATGTCGGTTACGTCCAACGCGGCGGTGACGGGTTCGTTCATTGCAATCCGTGGCAATTAGGCTTCCACACGACCATAAAGGCGCAATTGCACATATTTCCCGCGCATTTTTCGAAATTGACGCCAAAATTATGCAAAAAGTTTAGTTCTGACGCCCGGATTCCGTAGCCATCCGACAGCCTGTGTCGTAAGGCTGCTGCCGAACACTCAAAGCTGGGAATTCCGCCATGACGGAACGAATGGATCAATTCGACAGGAACATTCTTGATATCTTGCAGCGCGACTGCCAGCGAAAGGCCGAAACCATCGCTGCCATGGTCGGCTTGTCACCCTCCGCCGTTCAGCGTCGATTGAAACGGCTGAGAGCCGAGGGCATCATCACCGCCGAGATCGCAGTGGTTGACCGCAAGTCGACCAATTACCCGATGACGTTCATTGCCGGCATGGAGATCGAGCGTGACAATTACGACGCCCTGGTCCGCTTCAAGAACTGGGCGCTCAAACAGGACAACATCCAGCAGGTCTACTACGTCACCGGCCAGGTTGATCTGGTCGCCATCATCACCGCCCGCGACGTAGAACACTACGACGACATCAGCGCTCAACTGATGTCGGAAAACCCGCAGATCAAACGCATGCACACGAATGTCGTCCTGCGCGACATCAAGACGAGCCTTCACATTCCGATCAAGGACTGACGACATCGAGACCTCGTTTCGCCGCCAGCTTGTTGTTGGGGACGGCGAGCAGATACTTATCGCTTGCCATGCTCATGAAGCGAAGACTGCCGTGTTTTCCACCGGCCGGATGAAGCCGAGATCGTTCTGGCCGTTCTCCAGTCCCGGATGATGTTATCGGTTGAGCCGCTCTGGATATGCAGCTGGATGTCGGGATCCGACCGGTCGAACTTTACCAGAAACCGTGGCAACACACCGCTGGTGGCCGTATAGATCGTGCCGATTTGATCCGCGTTACCGTCTTGCCAGTCACCGACCGGGTGATCTCGGTCGATAGATCGATATCGCTGACTCCGCCTCGTTTGCGGCCGGTCACCTCATCGAGGCTTCCCAAATGTTCCAAATCCGCAAGTGCGGCATTGGCAGTCGGCGCGGATAGGCCCGTCTTTTGAGCTACAGCAGGATTTGACCCGTTTTCCGTTTCGCGCCAACCTACCCAATTCGTTGTAATCAATTGCCTACAAACAACTTTTCGCTGCCTGACCGGATCACATTGAAATGGAAAATGATGGTTTAGACTCACGCGACAGCCGACGCGCCAGTACCAAGCGACGCCGTGAGGCGGTGCATGTGCCCTGACGCTGCAGAAAGCAATCTGATGCTTACCTGAAGCTGGGGAGACGCGGGCTGCCTCAGACGCCGCGTCTGTTGCCCCAGAGCAGAACATGCAGTTGCGGCAGCACATGCGCCTCGAACCACCGGTCGGCCGTAACCCTGTCGATGAGCCAGAGCATCCGGTCCATGATGCCGTCAATATCCACCTTCGCTGTGTCGCAATCGGGTGGCGGCGGTGTGTGATTGCCGGGCTGGAGGTAAACCGGAAGACTTGTGTAGCGGGCCGCGGCGTTGCGAGCATAGGCGTAATCATCGTCATCGAAGACAACGATTTTCAATGCGATCCTCGGACCTTTGCCGGCCAGACGCAGACAGGCATCAAAGGCATCCCAGTCCGTTTCCATACCGCTTGACGGCGGCTTCGGGCTCAACACCAGAACGTCGAGATTGGCAAACCAGTCCTTGGCAATGCTGCCTTGGGTCTCCAGCGCAAAGCGATAGCCGTCGCGATGTCCGTGCTCGATGAGATCGCCAAGCGGCTGGATTGCCGGATTGCCGCCCGAGAGCGAGACCGTAAGCGGTCTGGAACCGGAAAGCCTTGTCACCTCCCGCCAGATCGCGTCAACCGACATCGGGAGCCACTGATCGCGATATTCGCTCGCAACCGCATGCAGCGTGTCGCACCACGAGCAACGATAGTCACAGCCACCGGTCCGGACGAAAACAGTCGGGAGGCCCATCAGCACACCCTCCCCCTGGATCGTCGGTCCGAAGATCTCGCTGATACGTATCTGCGTCTCCCCAATGGTCATGGCCTGTATTCCGCCCACGTCTTTGGCGTTTCGCTGACGCGCACGGCCGAGGTTTCCGGCAGCCGCTCCTTGCACCAGTCGTAGAAATGCTTTGCGAGATATTCCGCCGTGACCTGGCCATGGCCGAGAGTGTCATTCAGGTGTCGGTGATCGAAGCTCTCGTCGATATAGTGCTTGAGCGGTCCAAGCTCATGGTAGTCGCGAACGAAGCCGTCGCCGTTGAGGGTAACGGCCGAAAGCTCCACCTCGACAACATAGTTGTGCCCATGCAGGCGCGCGCATTGGTGTTCGGCCGGCAAACGCGTCAGTTGATGCGAGGCGGAGAAGTGAAATTCCTTGGTGATCCGGAACACTACTTCCCCTCCCCGACGGAAAAGCTGGAGGTGGCCGCCACCCAGAAGTCCGGATCTTCGTAGTCTGTCGGGTCGGCGGCCCCGGCAAGATGAAACGCCTCCCGCCGCTCAACGCAGGTTCCGCAGCGGCCGCAATGGCGCGCGCCACCCTTGTAGCACGACCAGGTCTCGGCAAATGGTGTGCCGTTGTTCGCGCCGTCGGTCACAATATCGGCTTTAGATATATGAACGTAGGGCGCGTAGAGCGAAACGTTGGCATAGCCGTCGAGAGCCTGGTTTTGCATCGCTTCAAATGCGTCTATGAAGCCAGGGCGACAGTCGGGGTAGATGAAATGATCGCCGCCATGTACCGCGACCCCGACGGCGTCTGCTTTTTGCGCTGCCGCGAGCCCGAAGGCGATTGCCAGCATGATCGCGTTGCGGTTCGGGACAACCGTCACTCTCATTGTCTCCTCGGCATAGTGACCGTCCGGAATGGCGATATCGTCGGTGAGGGCCGAGCCGGTGAGATGCGCACCGATATTGCTGATGTCGATGATCTGATGGGCAACGCCCAGCCGCCTGGCGCATGCGGCGGCGAAGTCCAGTTCCTTTCGATGCCGCTGTCCGTAATCGAAGGAAAGAAGGCCGACGAGCTGATGTTCCGCGGCCACCTTATGGGCGAGCGAAACAGAGTCCAATCCGCCGGAGCAGATGACGATGGTGTTCATGATGTTGGATCCCTTGTTTTGACCGGGTGGGCTGCGACCGGATTGCGGGTGTCTTGTAAGACAAACATGCCCCGTTGTGAAGACGGGAGATAACGTCGCGCGTAAGTTTGCGGGTCTTAGTGAGATCTGAACCGGCGTACTATAACGAACGCGTGGGATAACAATGCTTTACAGAACCTGAAAGGTTATGCGACGGGTTTTGCAAAAAAAGCCACCCCGCTCGCATCGTCCGCAGGTTCGTCCTGCGGCCACAATGATTGCGCAGATTTCACGTTTGCTTCTTTTTTCCCTCATCGATCCTCGGCAGAAACCAGGTCAGAAGTCCCGCAAGCGGAAGAAACGAGCAGAGGCGGCAGACAGTCTCTATGCCGTAGGTGTCGGCGGTTCGCCGCCCCATCTTGGTGCCGACCGGGAGATCGAAGAATGCGAAAATCCCCATATAACGAAGCTCTTCGGTTTTCATCAGGAAAACCGGGAAGTGCCAGCTGGCCGGTGTTCCATGGTCCATACAACGCCCGAAACTTTCCGCGGCGGGGATGGAGCCGCAAGTGGAAATGACCTAGGGGCAAACTGCCTGATAGGCGCGCTTGAAATAGACAAGTGCCTCCTGCCGGTCGCTGGCGCACACATCGATGACCTGGCACATCAGGATGATATGGGTGCCAACTTCGACTGTCTCGGTCACCGTGCAGTCGAAGGAGACGAGTGCATCCTCGAGCAGGGGAGCGCCGGACTTGCCGTAAGTCCAGCGGGCTGCCGCAAAACGATCGGCCATCGGCGTCTTGCCGCCGAATAGCGCCGACACCGCTTCATGGCCGGGCGCTAGGGCATTGACCGAGACGACCCCGTTTTCCAGCACGGCGGGTGCCGCCGAACTTTTGCGATTGAGGCAGACCAGCAAAGTCGGCGGATCATCGGTGACGCTGGTCACTGCCGTCGCGGTGAAGCCGGCAAGGCCGGCCGGACCATAGGAGGCAATGACATTCACGGCTGCGGCGAACGAGGCCATACCGTCGCGATAGGTTTCCCGCGTCACCGGCACCAGAACGGATCCGATCGCTGAAGGTTCGGCATGGGGTTCTGTCATCATCGTCATGGAATTCCTCCGCGTCGGGCTGTTTGCAGCAGAACGGGACGGCGGGCACGGATGCCCGCCGTCGAGGCTCAGAATTCGCGCAAAGTGTCGCGTAACAATTCGTGCTTGTAGCTGGTGCGGGCAAGGCCGCGCTTCTGAAGCGCCGGCACGAGGCCGTCTGCCACTTCCGCCAGATAGCGGCGGCTGACGCGCAATACCGGCGTCGTGATCAGGAATCCGTCGCCGCCGACTTCCGCCATTACCTCGCCCATGCGCTCGGCCACCTGATCCGGCGTGCCGATCAGCTCGACGGAAGACACAAGGCCGCCACCGCCATCGACGACCAGTTCACGCAGCGTCTTACCGCTTCCCCATTGCTGGAACTTGTCGAGCGTACCGGATTCACCATTGGTTACCAGCTTTTCCGGCAGAGGCTGGTCGAGTTCGAACTGGGCAAAGTCAATCTCTGTGATGGCCGACAGCGACGACAGGGTGTCGATGATGAAATGCTCTGACGACAGCTGGCGCTTGTATTTTTCCCGTGCCTCGAACTCTGTCTCGCCGAGCGTCGGCGTGATGCAGAACAGAACCTTGATCTCATCGGGATCACGGCCGATCTTTTCCGCCCGCAGACGGATATCGTCTCGGAATGCCTTCATTTCCTTGACGCCAGAAGCAACCGAGATGATCGAATCCGCATGGCGGGCAGCAAAGTCACGGCCGCGCGGCGAGGCACCCGCCTGCACATAGAGCGGCTTCTGCTGCGGCGACGGCACCGTGTTGAGCGGGCCGCGCACCTGGTAATGCTTGCCGGAATGGTCGATGGTGCGGACCTTGGACGGATCGACATAAATGCCGTTTTCCCGGTCGAGCACAACGGCATCCGCATCCCAGCTGGCAAACAGCTTGTTGACCACCTCGAGATATTCGTCCGCCATTTCGTAGCGCGTTTCGCGTAGCGGCAGCTTGTCCATGTTGAAGTTCTTCGCCGCCAGATCCTCGGCGCTGGTGACGATGTTCCAGCCGAAGCGACCACGCGTCAGGCTGTCGATCGTCGAGCAGAGACGGGCGAGCAGGAAGGGCGGATAGGCCATGGTCGACATGGTGGCCACGACGCCGAGCCTGGAGGTCGCCATGCCCATGGCGGTGGCAAGTGGCGCCGGATCATGCTTGGGCACCATCATCGCGTTCTTCAGGGCGATATCGCGCGAGCCGCCATAAGCTTGTCCTCGATCATGATGTAATCGAAGCAGGCGCGTTCGAGGGTCTGGGCCATTTCGATGTAGAAGCGCCCATCCCACGGGCTTCCGCCCTGACCGAAAGGCTCGCGCCATTCGTCGGGGGTGAAATTCATGAACCAGGCGAGGTGCATCGGTTTGGTCGCCATGGGGAACTCCTCTTGATCAGCGATATTGGTGCAGGGGGGGTAACGGTCGCGCGGCTCAGCTCGAAGCGGGCCGAGTCGCGCACGATCCGGGGCTTGGCCTCGAAATCGGAAATGATGCCGGCGCCAAAACGCTCCGGCGCATGCGGATCCTTGCGGTGCTTGTCGATGGCGATGACGCGGGTGCCAAGCTCGAAGGCCTCGCCCATGTCATGCGTCACCATGACGATGGTCATCTGCCGCTCGTTCCACAATTCGCGGATCAGCACATGCATGCTCTTGCGCGTGACCGGATCGAGAGCACCGAAGGGTTCGTCGAGCAGCAAAACCTTGGGCTGCATGATAAGTGCCTGGGCAATCGCCAGCCGCTGCTGCATGCCGCCGGACAGCTGCTGCGGATATTTGTTGATCGCATCCTTCAGGCCGACCCGCTCGAGAAGCGCAATCGCACGGTCGCGCAAGGCCTTGCGGCGATCCCCGAACAGCATGCCAAGGAAAGCGGAACCGCGCCATTGCGGACCGAGCATGACATTGCCAAGCACGGTCTTGTGCGGAAAGACCGAATATCGCTGGAAGACGACGCCGCGGTCATCGGTCGGCTCGCCGGCAATCGGCTCGCCGTCGATCAGGATCTGGCCACGCGTCGGCACTTCCTGGCTGAGCAGCATGCGCAGCATCGTCGTCTTGCCGACACCGCTCGGGCCAACGATCGAGAGGAATTCATGGTCTTTCAGGGTCAGGCTGACATTTTCCAGAATGACGGTGTCGCCGTATTCCTTCCAGACCTTGTCGATGACGATCTCGACCATGTCATCCCTCCTTCAGCACGGACCAGGGGAACAGCCGGGCCGAGAGTTTGCGCAATGCCAGATCGATGAGGAAAGCGAGCAGCGTGATCCAGATGACGTAAGGCAGGATGACATCCATCGCGAGATAACGGCGAACGAGAAAGACACGGTAACCGAGACCCCCTTCAGCGGTGATCGCTTCGGCCGCGATGACGAAGAGCCAGGTCGCCCCGAGCTGCAGGCGTACGGCATTGATCAAACCTGGCAGTATCTGTGGCAGTATAACATGCGTCATCATCTGCCATGTCGAGCCGCCGAGCGTCTGCGCCTTGACGATCTGCTCGCGCGGCAGCTCCTGCACTTTCATGGCGAGGTCACGGACCATGCAGGGCAAGGTCCCGATCACGATCAACGCGATCTTGGAATTCTCCCCTAACCCCATCACGATGAACAGGATCGGCAGCAGCGCCAAAGGCGGCACCATCGAGACCGCAGCGACAAATGGCGCCAGCAGTGAACGCACATAGGGCAGCATGCCGATCAGCAAGCCGATGATCAGCGCAATCAGCGTCGAGATGCCGAGCCCGGCAGACAGGCGCAGCAGGCTCGCCAAGGTATCGGCCCAGAGAATGTAATCGCCCGTGCGCGGATCGGCGACAAAGGCCAGCCGGTTGATCGCCTCGGCAAAGCCGGCAAAGCCCGGCAAGAGCTTGTCATTGGCATTGTCGGCAAGCCGCGCTGCCGAGCCCATTGCATAGGCGATCAGCACAAGGGCGAAAGGCGCAAGCGTCAGCGCCAGACGGGCACCATTGCTCGGTCGCGCATTGATCCAGCGCATCGGGGAAACCTCCATCGAAGACAGCCAGGAGGCCGGGTGAAAAAATACCCGGCCGCGCTGAACTCAGAGCGCGCCCTTGGCGGCTGCATCCATGTAGGTGGCGGTGAAGCGGAACTTAACGTTGCCCTTGTCACCGAGAACCGCGCCATCCGGCATCTCGATGCCGATCACGTCGGCGGATGCCGCACCGCTGCCGAGCAGGCCCTTCTCGAACAGGAAGGCACGCACCAGATCCATCGTCTTGGAGAGGTCCGGCGATGTGGTGAAGGCAACCGCGTCGGCGGCCTTGTCGAACAGTTTGGTCGCCGCCATTTGCGCTTCGAAACCGGCAAGGTCGGTGCCGGAGGCAGCACCCATTGCCGAGCGCGCCGCCTTGCCTTCATCCGTGTCGGCGGTCATCACCGCCATCGTGTCATACCAGATACCGGCCAGCGCCTTGCCGAAATCGGGATTGTCCTTCAGCACGTCGGAATTGGCGACCATCAGGTCGATGATTTCTCCGGGGATCTGCGAACTGTCGAACACCTTCTTGGCGGAAGGTTCTTCCATGATGCTGGCAACCAGCGGATTCCAGGTCACGACAGCGGTGACGTCATCGGCCTTGTAGGCACCGACCATGTCGGCGTCCGACGTATTGACCACCTTCACGTCGCGTTCCGACGAACCGATCGTCTCGAGCGCACGCGCCAGCAGGTAGTGCGACACGGAAAATTCGACCAGGTTGACGTTCGAGCCCTTGATGTCCTCGAGCTTGTCCTTGTCCTTCAGGATGATCGCATCATTGCCACTGGAAAAGTCGCCGACGATGACGGCGGTCGTATCGACACCACCGGCAGCAGGGATCGACAGGCCGTCCATATTGGTCAGCGTCACCGCGTCGAAGGCGCCGGCAGTGTACTGGTTCATCGACTCGACATAGTCGTTGAACTGCGTCACCTCGATAGTGATGCCGTATTTGTCGGCCCACTTCTTCACGATGCCCGTGTCACTGGCATAGCCCCACGGCATCCAGCCGACGTAGATCGACCAGGCAACCTTGAAATCCTTCTTCGCTTCGGCCTGTGCCGGACCAAGACCGGACAGCGCGATGACTGATGTCAACGCGGCGATGGAAAGAAGTTTCGAAAAAGTCTGCATTGAAATTCCCCTTTTTGTTTTGTCCAAAAAGGGATCGGCATAGACCAGCGCCGCCAATCCCTTGGCTAACGAGGTCTCCCGGGCTTTTATCCCGCCGTGCTCCGGCATTTGGCCGGACGGCAGCTCTCGGACCAAACGCTTCGCCAGACCGCCGAAGCCGGAACCCTAGCCACCAACTCGGATGTAAAAATGCAATCCGCATGCCATCTTAAAAAACATCATGAAATCAATGATACGGCAAACGGTCACATTCAATGTGCATACATTTTGGATAAATGCGGCATGCAAAGCCCAGTTTTTAAGCATGCATTTCGACCTTTGCATCGATGCGGCAGCCCTCTCACCGCCTGTCATGGAGACAATTTTCCTGCCCGTGCGAGAAAGACTTATGCTAGCGATTGCCCCGCCCCCTTCACCGCTGACACCCGGGATCTTCGCACATCATGACCAGCTTCGACTTCGACACCGTCCACGACCGCAAGCACACCGGCAGCAAGAAGTGGGCGCTCTACGGCGACGACATCCTGCCGATGTGGATTGCGGACATGGATTTCCCCGCACCGGGCCCGGTAATCGATGCGATGAAAAAGCGGATGAACCATCCGTTCTTCGGCTATTGCCTGCCGCAGGACGAGATCCGGTCGCGGATCGTCGCCGACATGGCCGAGAAATACGGTTGGCAGATTTCGGCCGACGACATCGTCTTTCTGCCCGGCGTCGAGGCGGGCTTCAACATGGCTTTGAATTCGGAGCTTGAAGCCGGCGACGGACTGCTGATCCAGACGCCGATCTACAATCCGATCCTGACGGCCCACAAGCACTGGGGCCTGACATCTGTCGAGGCGCCGCTGATGCCGAGCCAAGCCGGCTATGTCATCGATGAGGAAGTCCTGGAAGCCGGATTCGCCCGTTCGAAAGCCTTCCTCTTCTGTAATCCGCACAATCCGACCGGCAAGGTCTTCACCGCCACGGAACTGGCCCTGATCGCCGATGCCTGCATTCGCCACGACCTGCTGCTGATTTCCGACGAGATCCATTGCGAACTTGTTTTCGACGACCGCAAGCACATTCCGATCGCCTCCCTGTCACCGGATATTGCCAAGCGGACCGTGACCCTGATGTCGGCCAGCAAGACCTACAACATCGCCGGCCTGAAGACATCCTTCGCCATCGTCCAGGACCCTGCCCTTCGCCAGCGGGTCAACGCCGCCCGCAGCGGCCTGGTCGACAGCGTCAACGTTTTCGGTCTGCAAGCAACATTGGCCGCCTACGAAAGCGCAGGTGAATGGCGGAAGCAAATGATCGCCTACCTCGAAGGCAACCGCGACTACCTGCAGGCCGAGATCGTCAGGCGTTTCCCCAAAATCCGCATGATTGCTGCCGAAAGCACATATCTCGCCTGGCTGGACTGCTCGGCGCTCGATCTGCCTGATGCTCCGCAGCGCTTCTTCCTCGACAAGGGCAAGGTGGCCTTCAGTGCCGGCTCGGATTTCGGGGCGGACTACACCCATTATCTGCGCATCAATTTCGGCTGCCCGCGTTCGCTGATCACCGAGGGTCTTGACCGAATGGAAGCGGCGCTGAAGGGCTGAACCAAAGAGCTCTCTGCCGCATTCCTAAAGAAGCAGCGCCATGGCGCAGTCATGCGCGATCGTATCGAGCATGGCATCGCGGGCGCCAGCCTCGTCGCCGTATTCGATGCGCGTCACCAGGGCACGGTGCTTGTCGAGAAACGGCAGAAGCGCCTCTTCGTCCGGTTGCCGCACCAGCCGCTGATAAGCGAAGGCATGCGACAGTTCGATCACGCCGTAAAGCGCCCGCAAAAACGGATTGTGCGCGGCATCCGCGATAATCCGGTGCAGTTCGAAATCGGCCAGGACAAAGTTCTGCGCCGAGGAAAGCGATGTTTCCATCTGCCGGATCCAGTAGAGCATCAGGCGGATCTGGTCGGCCGAACGACGCTTGGCGGCCTGGCCCGCAGCCAGCGGCTCCAGCGCCCGGCGCACCTCCTGCATGCCGGTAAGGAACTCTTCGTCCGCCGGCGCCTGGCCAGCACCTGGGGGTCATACAGGTTCCACCGGTTTCTCTGGGAAACCTTTGTCCCGACCTTTGGCCGCGCCTCCAGCAGACCCTTGGCCTCGAGCGTTTTCAAGGCCTCGCGCAGGACGGTGCGGGACACCTCGAAATCGACCATCAGCTCGGCATCGTTCGGCAGCACCGAACCGATCGCATAGCGACCGGAGATCACGCCGGCGCCGATTTCATTGATCACATGCGAATGGAAGTTTCGTGCCGTCGACCGCCCGGACAGGGAGCGAAGAAGGCTCCCCGGCTCGCTCATGCGGGGCCTTTCTTCAATCGCGAACGTCCGGAATGCGCGCTGAAGACGAGCTTTTGAAGCAAGATGAACATGAACAGCAGGAACCCGATGGCAATTTTGGTCCACCAGCTGGAGAGCGTGCCGTCAAAGACGATATAGGTCTGGACGAGGCCCTGCAGCATGACCCCGATCAGGGTTCCGAAAATGAACCCGTAACCGCCCGTCAACAGGGTCCCGCCTATCACCACGGCTGCAATCGAGTCAAGTTCGATACCGACGGCCGCCAAGGGATAACCGGCCGATGTGTAGAGCGAATAGACGATGCCCGCCAGGCCGCCGAGGAACGATGACAGCGCATAGATGCCGACCGTCACGCGCCCCGTTGGAACCCCCATCAATGAGGCCGAGGTCGCATTGCCGCCGATCGCATAGACATAGGAACCAAAGCGGGTCTTGTGTGCGATCAGGCCACAGATCACGAACGTCGCCAGCATCAGCATGCCGATGAAGCTCAACCGCCCGCCGCCCGGTAGCTTGAAATAGAGCGTCGAGATTGTCCGGTAGAACTCGTGGTCGATCGGGATCGAATCCTGGGTCAGCACCGAAGCGAGGCCACGAGCGAGAAACATGCCGGCGAGCGTCACGATAAACGGCGGCACCTGCAGAAAATGGATGACGGCTCCCATGCCGGCGCCAAACGATGCCGCCAGGACCAGAACGATGGCGAAGACCAGCAGCGGATGCAGGCCGAGCCAGGAAATCAGGATGGCGGTCACCACGCCGGTCAAGCCGATGATCGCACCGACGGAGAGGTCGATACCGCCCGACAGGATGACAAAAGTGGCGCCAACGGCGGCAATGCCGAGAAAGGCATTGTCGGTGAGGAAATTGCCGAACACCCGGGTCGACCACATGCCCGGATACTGGAAGATGCACAGCGCATAGGCGATGATGAAGATCAGGGTCGTGGCGGCGAGCGGGCGATAGCGCGGGTTCATCGTGTCTGTTCCGAAGTCTGTCTGGGGCCGAACTTGCGACCGAGGGCCTGGGCGATGCGCGCCGACTGCAGGACGAGGATGATGATGATCATGCCGGCCTTGACGATGAGGTTGAACTCAGGCGGGAAACCGGAGACCAGCACGCCCGTGTTCATCGCCTGGATGATGACGGCACCAAGCACCGACATCGGAATGGAAAAGCGTCCGCCGAGCAGCGACGTGCCTCCGATTACAACGGCAAGGATGGCATCGAGTTCAAGCCAGAGTCCGGCATTGTTGGCATCAGCACCACGGATGTCGGCGGCTGCGATAATCCCGGCGATCGCCGCGCAGAAGCCGCCGAAGGCGTAGATCGACAGGATCAGCATCTGGCTGCGCAGGCCGGTATAGTTGGCGGCAGACAGATTGGTGCCGATCGCCTCGATGAAGAGACCGATCGCCGTGCGGCGCATGACGATATGCGCGATGATCATCAGGACGATCGCAATGACCGCCGGCATCGGAAGCCCGAGCACCGATCCCGTGCCGACAAAGATCAGAGCCGGATCGGAGAAAGTAACGATCGACCCCTCGGTGATCAGCTGCGCCACACCGCGTCCGGCGACCATCAGCACCAGCGTCGCGACAAAGGGCTGGATACCGAGATAGGCGACAAGCGCGCCGTTCCACAAGCCGCAGACAATGCCGCAGGCAAGTGCCGCCGCGAGGATAACGATAAGCGGTTGCCCGGCAACAGCAAAGGTCGCGGCCACGGCGCCGGCCACCGCCATTACCGCGCCGACCGAGAGATCGACGCCCTTGGTGGCGATGATCGCCGTCATGCCGATCGCAAGGATCGCTACCGGCGCCCCGCGATTGATCACGTCGATCATGCTGCCGAACAGGCGGCCATCTTTCCAGGTGACGTCGAAGAAGCCCGGAAAAACGATCCAGTTGAACAGCAGCACACCGGCAAGCGCCAGCAGTTGCGGCGAAATGATGCGGGAGAACTGTAGTCTTTTCATGCCTCGGCCTCCGCCGGCTGGGCGGCAATTGTCTGGACGATCACGCCAGGAGTGATGTCGGCGCCATGCAGTTCGGCGACCATCTTGCGGTCGCGCATAACCACGACGCGCGAGGAATAGCTGACGATTTCGTCGAGTTCGGACGAGATGACGACAAGCGCCAGACCGTCTTCGCGCAGGCGGGTAATCATGCGGACGATTTCGGCATGAGCCCCGACATCGATGCCGCGCGTCGGCTCGTCGAGGATCAGGAAACGTGGATCGGTCGCCAGCCAGCGGGCTAGGATTACCTTCTGCTGATTGCCGCCCGACAGCAATTTGACCGGCAGTTCGGCGGAGGCCGTACGGATATCCAAGGCCTCGATGAAATTGCCGGCAATCTCGATCTGTTCGTCATGGTTCAGCGCCCGGAACCAGCCAAGACGCGCCTGCATGGCGATGACGATGTTTTCACGGACTGACAGTTCGCCAAAGATGCCGTCGATCTTGCGATCTTCCGGGCAGAAGCCGAAGCCGAGTTCGACGGCCTCGCGCGGGTTTCTCACCTGCCGCGACTTGCCGTCGATATGCAGCACGCCACTATCGGCATGGTCGATACCGAACATCAGGCGCGCCATTTCGGTTCGGCCGGAACCGAGAAGCCCCGCGACGCCGACGACTTCGCCCCGATGGATCTTGAGGTCGAACGGCTGCACCTTGCCGGCGAGGCCGAAATTTTCGAATGTCATCAGCGTTTCACCGGCTGCGGCCTCTTCACCGAGAAGCTCGGCATGATGGAAAGCAAGATCCTTGCCCAGCATCATTCGAACAAGGCTGGCGCGGTCGAGCGACTTGATCGATTCCGTGCCGATCAGGCGACCGTTGCGCAAGACCGTGACGCGGTCGGAAAGCTCGAAGACCTGATCGAGAAAGTGGGTGATGAAAACGATGGCAAGGCCGCGGTCGCGCAATTGCCGGATGATGCTGAAAAGTTTCTCCACCTCGGACCGATCGAGGCTCGCAGTCGGCTCATCAAGGATGAGCACCTTGCCGGAAAGCTCGACCGCGCGAGCAATCGCAATGATCTGCTGGATGGCGACCGAAAAGGTCGAAAGTTCCGCCCTGACGTCGATATCAAGGCCGTAGGTCGCCAGAATCTCGCGCGACTCGCGCTCCATCCGGCGTCGGTCCACCATTCCGAACCGCCGCGGTTGGCGACCGATGAAGAGATTGTCGATGACCGTCATGTTCGGCAGCAGGTTCACCTCCTGGTAAACCGTGCCGATGCCCAGCACCTGCGCCTGTTGCGGAGTAGAGAAGCTGACGGTTTCGCCATCAACGGTTATGACCCCGGAATCCGCGATATAGGCCCCGGTCAAAATCTTGATCAGCGTGGACTTGCCAGCGCCGTTTTCGCCGAGCAGTGCATGAACTTCGCCCTTGTGGAATGCGATATCCACGCCGCTCAAGGCTGTGTGATTGCCGAATGTCTTGGTGATGCCCTGGGCTTCGAGCACGACCCCCGATACTGCTGTCATGTGATTCCGTCACCCCTCGAATGCATGCAGGCTAACCCCGATTGCACTCGGGCGAAAGCGGAGACGGCCCTGCTGCCGCTCGGGCAAACAGGGCCGTTCCAGGAGGAGCTTAGTAGCCCAGACCCTTGCGGTTGTCATACTCGCCCTGCGGATTGTCGGCAGGCGTGTAGAGCTTCGATTCCGTGATGATGAACTTCTCCGGCGCCTTGCCATCCTTGAGGAAGGCATCCAGCGCGTCGAAGGCGGGACCGGCCATGTTCGGGGTCAGTTCGACGGTGGCATTGGCTTCACCGGCAACCATGGCGGCGAAAATGTCCGGAACGGCGTCGATCGAGGCAACGAGGATATCGGTACCTGGCTTCAGGCCCGCGTCCTTGATCGCCTGGATGCCACCGACAGCCATGTCATCGTTATGGGCATACATGGCGCAAATGTCCTTGCCGCCATTTTCTGCCTTGATGAAGCCTTCCATGACTTCCTTGCCCTTAGCGCGGGTAAAGTCGCCGGTCTGGCTGCGTGCGATGGTGATGTTGGCATGACCGGCAAGCGCTTCTTCGAAGCCCTTCTTGCGGTTGATCGCCGGCGTCGAGCCGACGGTGCCCTGCAGCTCGACAACCTTGCATGGCCTGTCGCCGACAGTCTTGACCAGCCATTCGCCGGCAACGCGGCCTTCCTTGACCTGGTCGGATGCGACCGACGTCAGGTAGAGATCCTGCGGTGCGTCGACGCCACGGTCGAGCAGGATGACCGGAATATTGGCTTCCTTGGCTTCGGTCAGCACGTCTTCCCAGCCGGTGGCAACAACCGGAGCAACGAGGATCGCATCAACGCCCTGGGCGATGAAACCGCGAAGTGCCTTGATCTGGTTTTCCTGCTTCTGCTGTGCATCGGCGAATTTCAGCGTGATGCCACGCTTTTCGGCTTCCTGCTTGGTCACCGACGTTTCCGCCGCGCGCCAGCCTGATTCCGAACCGATCTGGGAAAAGCCGACTGTCAGATCGGCAGCCATGGCTGATGTGCAGCCGAGTGCAATCACGCTTGCGCTGAGCGCAAGCTTACGAAGAATGTTCATGATGTCCTCCCTGAGAAAGACACCGCCTCCACGGTGTCTGGCATTATGCTTAGGCAAGACAAAAGCATCTGTAAAGTGAAAAAGTACTATTATATGGTGTGCATTGCAGCATAAAGCGCTGCATTGCAACGCAGAACTGCCGAGACCGCATTGCAGCATAATATTGTGCTGCAACAAGTTGTTAGTCTACACGAGACAGCCTGATGCGCAACGTTTTCTCGTTTAAGGCGAAGGATCAGCCTTCAAGCAACCAGCCACCATGATCGCCCCTCACCAGCCGCGGCGTTTGAAACACGCTCAACACGGCATCCGACCAATCCCGACCGGCAAGGGTCAGGTGATCCCGCCAGCGCATGCTCTGCGCCATGGCGACGCCGAGCGCAACCGGCTGCACTCCGCACGCGGTCAGGAGTTCAATGCCGGCACGCATGGAACTGCCGCTTGAGACGACGTCATCGATCAGCACGACGCGTTTGCCTTCGATCAGCGGCAGCATGCGGGGATCCACATAGAGACGTTTGACCTGATCTGGGGTGGTGATCGAGGTGAGCGAAACGGACAGGTCATCGACATACCAGAACTTGCGCGAAGTACCGAGCGGTACATAGCGGGAATGGCCCAGCGCGCGCGCGACCGCGGCCGCAAGCGTCAGACCCAGGGTTGGAAGTCCGACGATCACATCCGGATCCAGATGCTT
>ERZ1034381.145-NODE-145-length-16510-cov-54.094682_pt1 | contig 16510 bp, 17 predicted proteins | sample MGYA00520602_ERZ1034381 | MGnify/ENA primary metagenome ERZ1034381 (study PRJEB33736, sample SAMEA104288466) | Azolla filiculoides | biome: Urban; feature: water surface; material: ditch water | place: Netherlands | collected 2014 ...
TTAGTTATTGTGTACTACTATCTGTGACAGTTAGGGTGCCGAAGGTGGGATATAAAGCTATTGATATTATTCGTATTAAACCATTAACTATATTCTTAGGTCCATCAAGAACTAAGTAAAGTTGAGATCCTAGTCACCTAGGTTTATTTAATACTCAATCTGCTTACAATTTTGGTCTTGATAGTGCTGATTTCTACGAAAGAATACCCTATGTACAACATAGTACTAAAAATTAGACTGTAATAAGTAATTTTTGGGATTAATTTTTTTATGTTTAATGAATTACGTAATAATCGACCTGGCTTTGATGAAAATAGGTTAGAAAAGGAATTTTCAATTCCTGCTGACATTATGGATTCTCTCTTTTCAGTAGATACTTTTAGAGTCAGTCAGAAAAGCATATTGGCTAGTTTGCAAGTCCTGACAAGAATAAATATTATTATGCTGGAAATGCGTTTTCACCTTATACAGAATCTAAGAATGCTAAGACTATAGGAAACTTTAAATATACTCTTAGTTTGTATTTGAACCGCTACCATTACTATAAACTTTATGATAAATATTTTGAAGATTTCCAAAAGCTTGTTAGTCTTTCTTAAGAAAGAAATATAAAATTAATTGTTTTTATTTCTCCTGCTGAGGCTACTTAATGGGAAGCTATTAAAGCCACAGGAAAATGGCAAGGTTTTGAAAACTGGAAAAGTAAACTCCCTGAGTAAATCCCCGTGTGGGATTTTTATGGACATAATACCATTACTCTTGAACCAATTCAGGATGTGATGGAAAACTATGTGGATAATTTCCATTATACCAAACTAGTTGGTGATTTAATACTTAATCGCATTCTCGGTTATAAAGACAATGAAGTACCAGCAGATTTTGGTGTTTTAGTAACTAAGGAAAATCTTGAATTTCACTTAGCAAAAATTCGTGCGGATAGAGGAGAATGGGTAAAGATACACCCAAATGAATTATATTTAGTGGAAAGTTTGCAAATAAAATTTGTAGAAGAACTAAAGAAACAGAATAAAAGGACATTACACATAGTTAGCTAAATGCTTGATAAGCATTCAGCACTTCAGTAGTCACTAGTACTCCAAGGCGAAACTCAAAAGTTGAAAATCTTATGGAGTAGCCTTTTCATCTATTTTAAATGGTTGGTTTACTTACGTCGTATTGTACTAGTACTACCGTCAACTCAACCTTAGAAATGAAGATAATGCAAGCATTTCGTACTTTTGGAATAAGTGTTTTATTTACGCCTTACTGTACTAGATAAAGCAATTTGAGAATTTGGTAATTGTCTAAGTGATGAAGAATTTTACTTTAAAAAGACTTAATACATAAGATGATTATTGTTGTAATTATTTACTTACAGATATGGCTATCAAGTATTGCACTTTGTAAATATTTTGTGTAGCTGTAAGGACTATACCTTTAGACTAATGTCGATACAGACATCATCTAAGATGGGGGTTAAAGACAAATGTATTTAGCAAATCTATTTTGTCACGAGTTTGTAGTTGCTGTTTCCTTTGTGGCTTGTATTGTTGGCCTAGTATTATTATGGGACAGTAAGATAGAGAAAGATGAAGCCCAAGCGTCAGGAGAAGTCCTGTTGACAATGAGCTTTGCTTACTGGCTAGTTTACTGTGTTGCTTTTGGTATTGAAAAAATGGTTTTACCAGATTGGGAAGGTTTAACCACAACTCTAAAGATTACTAGAGCTTTGTCATATTTTTTAACTTTTTCTTGTATTCTCAGTTTGCCATTACATAAATTTTCAGTACATGAAGTTGAAGAATAGTCAAATTTCAAGGGAGGAGTGTTTTTGATTCATCTCTGGTTCAATTTTCTTATTCATGCAATTTTCATGGCTATAGTGATCGCATATTTGAGTTGTTCCTGTGGTAAAGTTATTAGCACAAAAACCTCTTGCACCGTCTTTCCCTGGCGTGCAATAATTCTATAACCCCCACGAATAGGTATAGACGCCCACTTTTGGCGCATGGCCTTTCACTCGTCCAATGACCGTCGGTGTCACAGTAGAAATCCCATCCTGTTGACATAAACGTTCTACAATGGGGATAAGGCCAGGAATGTGGGTAGAATAATTCTAAACAAGTCTGCCATCAGTGGGTTTAGTCATGATTAAGCTCCTTCCAACGGTGCCATTGTTAATCCAGCACGTCGCAGCTGTTGATGGTACAATTCTGCTGGTTCTTGGGGACCAACCCAAACTATCGCTTGTCCTTCATAGTGTACTTGATTGGTCAGATCCCAAGCGAGATCGCCTGACATTCCCGGAATATACTTCATCAAACATTCAGCTACGTACTGAAAAGTATTGAAATCATCATTCAATACAATCACCTTATAATTAGGATAGGTTTTCCGAGTAACTTGATTAACCCGATCAGGTGTTACAGTTGGTGCTGTGGCCATATCGTAATAAACAGCTGCAAGTCTTGTCTCCATAAATTAAAAACTACGTTTTACAAAACTACACTTCAAATAACCAGTTTAATCCATTCTTGGATTGAGAATTGGGGATAACTCATCGACAATACAATTGAACTAGTAGCGCCGTGAATTCAAAATCCTTCTTTCAGAAGAGCTACGCCAACAAAATAGTGCTTCCAGCAGGCTTGCGCCAACAAAATTCAAAATGAATATGGCCTGAGCTTTTCAGAGATTTGGAATGGTTGGTTTATTTACGCCGTACTGTACTAGGAATATATAAACTAATAACAGGTACGAAAATGAACACCTTTGCTCTCGATACAACCGACTTCCACCCTTGGACTCAAGAACAGGTTAATTTACTCAAAACTCAATAATGGGATACATTAGACACCGTTAATTTAATTGAAGAACTCGAAACTTTGGGGAGAAAAGAAAGACAGGAATTGAGAAATAAAATAGCTGTGTTCCTAGGACATTTATTAAAGTGGCAATTTCAAGCTGAAAAACGTAGTAATAGTTGGCTGAGTACAATTAAAGAATAACGTATTCAAATCAAATTACTTTTACAAGATAGTGCCAGCTTAAAACCTTATTTAGAGGAACTTTTTCTCACCGCTTATGAACTTGGTTGAGCATTAGCAATGAGAGAAACAAAATTAGGTCAACAGGTATTTCCAGAAATATGTCCTTACAGTTCCGAACAAACCCTTAATTCTGACTTTCTACCACATTAGGTGACAGTAAACAGAAAAAACTGATAACTGATAACTGATTTACTTCCAATCTTCCCACTTTTGGTTAAAAATGGAAGTATTAGGAAAGGCCGTAGGATTACCATTTTGTTCCAACAGCCGTTTTAAAACTTGTAATTGCGGTTCTGGTTTCGGTAAATCATTCACTAACTGATAGGGTGCAATATTATGTTTAAGTGCAAAACTGGCCACAGTTCCTGCTGCAGCACCAGAAGACCATTCAAAGGAATGTACGCGATACGCAGCCGCAGCTATATGACTGGTAGCAATACTTTTACCTCCTACTAATAAGTTATCAATTTTTTGGGGAATCATTGCTCTCAGAGCAATTTGGAATGGATAAGCGTTACCAGAACCCCTTCTTTCTCCTGGTCGTTCTTTATTTCCCGGTGTTTCCGCTGGACTCTTTACCATGCAAGGATGAAAATCTATGGCGTAATGACCCATACCTACAGCATCCGGGAAAATCGTGGAACGACTGCGTCTCATCGCTTTATCTGGGGAAATTTCACCCCTAATTACTGAAGTTACCTCTAAACCTGCCAGTGTCGCTTTTAACTGCCGGTACATATTTGTCGGTAGGGTTTTCCGGTAATATTCATCATTATAATTATGGCGAGAAATATCTACTTCCCAAATACCAAAGCCTTCCGGTTGTCCCCAACTGGGACGGCCGATGATGCGTCTTCCTTCTCGCATATATGGATATTTCGATAAACCGTGTGCAGTTCCCATTGGGGAATTAAAACCTGTTAATAAGCGATTGTTAGGTTGGGGTTGCTTCACACCTGCACCTAGTTGAGAATCAGTATTTCCAGCAACTAACCAGTAATAATAAGCGAGAGAATTTTCTTCTCCTTTGCGGAACGTTTCAGTTCTTAGTCCTCCTAACCAGCCACCAGGCTGTAATTGACCTGTGGATCTTAATTGTTGATGAGTATAAATTAGATTATCTTTGCTTGTTCCTGGACGGTAGTCATTTCCCCAAGTCCAGTTTTGCATGGATATGTCCCCTGGGGTGGGACTCGTAAAATTAACACCACCAAATTTAGTTTGTTTTCCCTGTTGCGGACTCCAAATACGACGATAGGTGAAAACTAAATCAAAATTTGCTAATCTTGCTAATTCATAGCTGAAATAAGGCGCATATTCGGGATAAAACGGTGGCATTACTTGGTTTTCCGGTTCTTTTGTTGCCTCCATTACAAAGGTGTATGTAAAACCTTGGGTACAATAAGGATCATTACTCGTGGTGGAAGATGAAGGTTCGAGATAGGAAAGCGCATCAATTCCCAAACGGTAAGGAACATCTGCTAAAGCGATAATTTCCCCAGTTTCACTGGTGTCTACAACGTACCATTTTGAGGTTTTGTTTTGAGATTGTTTGGGAAGAAAGCGAATTATAGTTTTAGTGAAGCGGGATGAGTTTTGGTAACTATAAGCGTCTTCAATGGTTTGAGATAAGGTGAATGTATTGAGGGGTGGTGCATTTTTTGCTGGTTGGTGTTGTATTGCGATCACACTATTAATTATTTTACCATCTTGGCTAAGTTGTAAATCTTTAATTACGGTATTTGGAAACCATTGTAATTTTCCTTTACCCTGTTTTTCGGCGTCTTTAAGCATTTTTGTGATGACGTTGTGAGCATCACGGGGGAGAAAGCAGGAGTCACTTACCCAACAGTCACCAGGATTAAGTTTGCCATATTTGCGTTGAATACGGTTTCGCAATTCTAAATATCCACGAGAATAGAATTGTTTAGCTCTTTGGGTTGGTCTTTCATCTAACGCAGATGTACCTTGAGAAGATATTTGTCCACCTAACCAGTCGGTAATTTCTGTTAAACAAACTGTCCTTCCTGCGAGTGACCCTTCATAAGCTGTAGCGACTCCAGAAAGTCCACCACCAACAACGAGAATTTCACAGTTGACGGTTTTATCTGGGTTTCTGGGTGGGGTTGCAGTGACGAAATAGGGAGTGAGAATGGTGGTTACTAAGCTGATCCTGATGAGTAATTTCTGGTGACAAGCCTTTTTTTGTATACGATTCATGGTTTCTGGACTCTGGAAACTACGTCATTTTGTAGACGGTAGTTTTGGGGAAATGTTCTTTGCGAGGTTGGATAAGAGAACTCCACAAAAAGAAATACCCAATGTCATTCTGTTAGCGCAGCGTGGTGCAAGCCCTACGGAATGAAGTGTAGTAAAAAGTCATGAGATACTTCATTTTGTTTTACTGCGCATGACTATAGTTTGCGTGACGACGTATGAGTCATATGCCACGCTCCGCGTTGACGCAGTGTCCCGAAGGGATATAGCATGACAAGACAGGAATGTTTATTTTGTGGCTTACTCTATCTATGTTTAGTTTTGTAAAAACCATGAAATGTCCTATTTGCAAGGTATTTATTGTATTGACATTTCGTTACATAGGTTGATTTTTTAACACCGACTCACTTACAACAGATTGCAGATCAATAGACTTGTCCACAAACGATAAAAATCTTACTGTGAAAGCGTTACAAGAACTATAACTGGGATGAAACACTAATTATGGCTGACGGCAAAAATAGGGGTTTGGGGATGAAAATATCAAAATTATTAAAAGTTTTAAGAAACATAGCTTTCTAAAAAAGATAATCTTAAGGCTGATAATTTAAAGATCATGACTTACTCACTCAGTCCTTCCCATATTTCTTGATATTTTTGCTCGTCTTTTTTGACCTCTTCTATTTGGGAGATAGGTAAAATTCCCCTCGGAATTGCTACCCAATAATTAAATGTGTTATTTGCTTTTGTCCTCCATAGATCAAACAATAGTCCTAGAATTTCAAATGTTGGCTTCTGTCTGAGGTCTACTAGGCATAGACATACTCCCTCCTTTGGGCTGATTTCTGCTTTACGTCCTCCTCCAGACGCTATTAACCTAATTGTTCTTTTTTCAACTTCTGCTTGTTTCTCTAGATACCTTTTTTCTGCTAATGCTACTAATGTGATAAGGTCTTCATACTTAATCCCAATTAATCTTTCTGATTCCTAGGGGTATAATTCTATTCTTTCTAGGGGACTTGTCATTGTTGATATACACAGTTATATTTTTTCTGCTTATTTTGCCACAAAATTTCTTTTAAAGATAGGTCTAATGAGGTACAGAATCTAAATTGAAACCAAGAGAGCAAGAGACTTTTACTCCTGACTCCTGACTCCTGACTCCTGCTATATCTCTCGTCCATTCTCTGTGTGAGACCATATTTCTCAAGAAAAAATAAAATTCCGGCAATTCCATAACCCAAGAACTACCATTAAAGCAAACAATTAAAAATCGGTATGTGCCATCATGACAACTAAAAAGGAATTTAACAGCTTTGAAGAAATGTTATCAGGTTCTGATGTTCCAGTATTAGTGGACTTTTACGCTGACTGGTGTGGTCCTTGTCAGATGATGGTTCCAATTTTAGAACAAGTTAATGCTCAATTGAAAGACCGTTTACAAATTGTCAAAATTGACACTGATAAGTATACAGGATTAGCGAGTCAATATGCAATAGCTGCTTTACCAACCTTGGTACTATTTAAGGAAGGTAAGCCAGTAGATAGAATTGAGGGTGTAGTCCAAGCACCACAGCTAGTTCAACATCTGAGAGCTCTGATTTAATTTGCTAATAGGGGAGAATGAATAATTAATTAGTTCTTCCCTATATACTCTTCCCTGTTACCTGTCACCTGTCACCTATTCTTTTTAAGAACGACGTGCATTTAAGCAACACCATTCTTTTCTTTTCCAGAGAGTAGCTACAACCCAGCCATTTTGTTCTAAAACATCAGCAACAGCTTTAGATTGTTCTAGTAAAATACCGCTAAAGACCCCCCAGCTAGTAGTTTTAGTAATAGCTCCCATTTCTGGAATTAACTCAATAATGACATCAGCCAAAATATTGCAAACAATACCGTCCACTGGTTGAGAAATCAGTTTTGTCAAAATATCTACACTACCCTGGGCAGGTATTAACTGTTCTGAATTAATATCATTAAGGGCGCGATTGCTGAAAGTTGATTTCACAGCCAAGGGATCATTATCGACTGCATAAACTTTTTCTGCTCCCAAAAGTATGGCACCAATGGAAAGGATACCAGAGCCACAGCCGATATCTGCGATTACTAAAGATTGTTTTTTTTCATTCTTATCAATAAAACCTGTGGAGACTTCGCTAAGGCGCATTTCTAGAGATTCTAAACACAGTTGAGTTGTGGAATGATTGCCTGTACCAAAAGCAATACCCGGATCAAGGCGAATCACTAACCGTTCTAGTGAGTCCTGTAACGGTAGCCATGCGGGATTAATTAGGAAGCGATCACCTATTTCTTGAGGTTGCCAATACTGTTTCCACCTACTAGCCCAATCCTCCTCATCAATCAAATTCCAGTGTAGGAGGGGAGATGGCAATCCTATACACAAAGCATCTTGACGCAACCATAGTGATAGGGCCGACAAATCTAGTAGTTGTGCTTGAAAACTTGGTAAATAAGCCTTTAATAGTGAGGAATTCCCTTTACTTTCGCTGGCTGTACCACGACAGCCAAAACCTTCCAGTCGCCAAAAGATAATATCTTCTAGGTCTACTTCACATAAAATTTTCAGTTCCCACCAAGTATTTGCCATAAAATTTTAGATTTTAGATTCTAGATTTATCATGGGAACAGGCAATAGGGAATAGGGAAGGAGGGAAGGAGGGATAGGAAATCTAACTGTGACCTATCACCCACCTGTCACCTATTTGTAATCCAAAGTTAAAGTGTTACTGTATATGCATCTCGAATGCCGGGTACTTTTGTAATTTCATCCAAAATGCCATCGGGTAAAGGATCATCAATACTTAAAGCCATGACCGCATCACCACGGACAATTTTTCGTCCTACCTGCATACTGGCAATATTGACATTAAAACTACCCAATAGAGAACCGAGTTTACCAATAATTCCTGGCATATCACGGTGGAGAGTGAACAGCATATATTTGCTAGGTGGAACGTTAATGGGGAAGCCGTCAACATCAGTTAGGTGGATTTCTTTATCACCCAACAAAGCACCTGTGACAGAATGAGTGCCCAAAGTACCTGTAGCTTCTAAATGCAGTGAGCCTGCATAATCTCGTGCTGAAGCATCCCTTGTTTCAATAACGCGAATACCCCTTTCTTTGGCTTCTATGCTAGCGTTGACGTAATTTACTCGTTCCCGCAAAGCTTGATATAGTAGTCCTTTCAGGGCTGCTACTACTAAAGGCTGACTCTTATTAGTTGCCAGTTCCCCTTGTAGTTTGACAGTCAGTGTTTCCACCCTTCCTCCTGCTAGTTGTCCTACCAAGTTACCCAAGGTTTCCGCCAACTGCATATAGGGTTTGAGTTCTTCCAAGATATCGGGTCCGAGTCCGGGAATATTAACAGCAGAACGGGCTGGTAGTCCTAAAATAACATCACGGATTTGTTCAGCTACGTCTATGGCTACATTAACTTGGGCTTCTGTGGTAGATGCACCTAAGTGCGGAGTAAGAATAATATCTTTACCGAGCGATCGCAGCTCAGACTCTCCCAGGGGTTCAGAATCGAATACATCCAACGCTGCACCACCGATTTTACCTTCTTTAATCGCCGCTGCCAAAGCTGACTCATCAATGATGCCACCACGAGCGCAGTTGATAATTCTAGCAGTTGGTTTCATCTTCGCCAAAGTTTTAGCGTTGATTAAATTGGTAGTTTCTGGAGTTTTAGGGATGTGTAAAGTAATATAATCTGCTTGCTGGAATAGCAAATCTAAATCTACCAACTGACAACCCATTTGTTCAGCCCGTTCTGTAGAAATAAAGGGATCATAAGCTAATAGCTTCATCCCCATAGCCTTAGCTACAGACGCTACATGGGAGCCAATTTTCCCTAACCCAACAATACCGAGATTTTTTTTGTATACTTCTGCACCCACAAAAGTTTTCCGATCCCACTCACCGCGTTTAACGGAAGCATTTGCATCCGGGATATGACGGGATAAAGATAATATCATTGCTAGTGCGTGTTCAGCAGCGGCGATCGTGTTTCCCTCTGGAGAGTTAACTACTATAATACCTTTGCGGGTAGCAGCAGGAACATCCACATTATCCACACCTACACCAGCACGACCAATAATTTTTAATTGTGTGCCAGCTTCAATAATCTCTTGAGTAACGCGAGTTCCAGAACGGATCATTAGCGCGTCATACTCACCAATAATTTCTATTAGTTCTGCTGGTTTTAGACCTGTTTTGACATCAACCGTAGCAACTTGGGAAAGAATGTCAATACCAGCTTGGTCAATCGGATCAGAGACAAGAACCTTGGACATGATTACTTCATTTAAAATTACAGGTTGTGCTGTACAAGACTTTTAAGTTTAGTCTTTATCTGTCTCAATTCAGCAAAAATTATGGGTTTTTATATCAAACCAGCTGCTGTAAGCCTTCACTGTACTGAGCTATAAAAACTTTTCACAAATTCGCCCTTGAACTCTGGTAGCTGGGTGTGGTCGGGAAACGTGATAGTTTGCGGTGTTCCAATAGTAACAACTTTTAAGTGATGAGTTGTGATTTGATTATCTCTTACATAAATTATCTATCACGTACTTCTAAAGCATAATTCTGGACAGCTTTGGTAATCTCTTCCCGCAGATTTGTATAAACTTTAGCAAACAGCGGTTGCTTTTCCGAAAGTCCTAAGACATCGGAAGTAACTAAAATCTGTCCGTCACATTCCCAGCCTGCACCAATACCAATAGTAGGGATACGCAACTTTTGGGTAATTTGTAAGGCTAGTTGGGGCGGGATATGTTCTAATACTATTGAAAACACACCTGCTTGTTCGAGAGCGATCGCTTCATTTAAAATTCTCTCACTGGCTTCTGGGCTTTTACCCTGTTGTCGCAAACCTAGTTGATGTAAAGATTGTGGTGTCAATCCTACATGACCCATTACCGGAATTCCCGCTTGCACCAACCTGGCCACCGTTTCCACCATTGAGGGATGTCCACCCTCTAATTTTACCGCTTGTGCGCCTGTTTCTTTCAACACCCTTCCGGCTGAGTGCATCGCTTGGGAAATACTTTCTTGATAGGTTAAGAATGGTAAATCAACCACAACCAAAGCCCGTTTGACACCACGACGTACAGCTTTAGCATGATGGATCATTTCATCTAGAGTTACTGGCAGCGTTGTATTATACCCAAGCACTACTGCCAGAGAATCTCCTACCAGGATTAAGTCTAAACCAGCTGCATCTAACAGTTGAGCGATCACATAATCCCAAGCAGTCAAAGCGACAATTGCCCGTCCCTGCTGTTTCCATTGAATTAATTGCTGGGTAGTAATTACCATAATCAATTAAAAATTCAAAATTAAAAATTCAAAACAAAATTAAAAATTCAAAATTGGAAGTAGGGAATAGGTGACAGAAGACAAGAGGCAAAAGACAGCAGGGAATACATCTATTTATTCTTATTCTCTCAGTCTTGAACCCCATACCCTATACCCCATAACCTACTTCACACTCCGACCAAAACCAAAATGAGGTCTTGCCTTATCCATTGTAGGCATTAACCAAGCTAGTCCCTCACTGGTTCCCACCCACAACTTATTACCAAGATCAGGAACAACCGTCAGCACCCGACTAGAAGGAAGTCCCGGAACTCTATCTAACAAAGCTCCAGTATTCGGATTTAATCGTAGTAAACCATTAGTAGTACCAACCCAAACACTACCATCTTGAGCAAAACGAACTGAAGTTACATTTCGTCCGCGCAGAGGAGTTACAGACCTAAGCACAATACCATTTTTCGGATTAACTACCAGTAATTGATTTGGCATCCCTGCCCAAATTAACCCTTCAGGACTAATAGCCAAAGTTTGTACTGTCGACCCTGGTAGATTGTTCATCCTCTTCATAATCAAAGCACTGGCAGTATTCACCCTGATCAGTCCATCCAAAGTCCCAGCCCAAAGCTGACCCTCAGCATCTAAGGTCATTGCATTGACACAAACACCAGGCATATTTTTAACTGTTGTCATGATCAAGCCTTGATCGGGACTAATTAAAGCTAAACCACTATCAGTACCTGTCCACAAATAACCGCGTTTATCAATCAGCAGCGACAACACCCTTTTGGAAGGTAGTAATAAATTTTGGGCTGTAATTTCATTAGTGCGGGGGTCTACTCGTGTCAACCCTTCATAATTACCGACCCACAAACGACCGACTTTATCTTGAGCTAATGCACCAATAGTCACATTGGGTAAACTGACACGAGCAATAATATTACCCGTATTCGGGTCAATCTGCGATAAACCACGCCAAGAACCTACCCACAAATTACCAGCAAAATCACCTAATAAGCTACTAATACGATAATCAGTTTCTGCTTCTCTCTCCTGCACATCTCTATCATCCGGTAAAGGATCTACTCGTTTTGGAGGAGGTCCAACTGGATAAGTAGCATTATTAGCGGGATTAATATCAGGTTTTTCTTGGGATCCTACTCGTATGCCTATACTGGGGCTGATAGCTATCCCCAGTAAAGTAGAAATCATCAATAAACGAGTACGTCTATTAAATAATACCACGCTTTTATATCCTTTGGAGACAGTACCTAAGAACTTAGTAATTCAGAATGCAAAACTAACAAATAATGGTAAGCCTAATCTGGAACTGTACTGATATATAACTAATAATCACCCTTTGTAAAGCAGTCTTAACTCATTTATTTGAATTCTTTCAATAAGAAATTTAAATCAATGAGTTAAGAACTTTCAAAGGATAACTTATTGAATTGTTGATATATTGTGAGACAAGTTACAAATTCCGTCGTGTGTACTTTTTTATCTTTGGCTCATCCTGGAGCTAAACCGCAGTTAGTGAAGTTTCCTCTATATCTTTTTTCCCAAATCATGAGAAAGATATCAGGAGATAAGAACCGGGAGAATAGGCTTGACAGGCTCAAACCCTAATTCTTCCTAGTTTTAAGGCATAAATTTTAAAGAATGCCCATAAAGCGGCGAAGTTTCTCTGAAACTAAGCAGGTTTAGTACAGTAAGCAAAAGATATATCAAAGACTTTGTCTTCGTGGAACAAGGGAAAAAACCAAGCGCCTAGATGTGCACCTCTACTATTATTCTACTATTATTATATAGAGATAAAAAGGTGCGGTAATTTGGTACTGTTACCAAGTATTTACAAAACAAAGAACGCTACCCTCAACCAACAAACAGACCTAATTATAAGTTTTCTTTATATCTACAGGGAGATAAAAAGAAAGATAAAGGGTGATAAAAAGTTGCACATAACGTGATTTGATAGTAAAAAGATTGACTTCTTGGAAGAAAAATATGTCTTACGCGCAAACTAAGACTCAGGCTAAATCTGGGTATCAAGCTGGGGTTAAAGATTACAGACTAACTTATTACACTCCCGATTACACACCTAAAGATACAGATATTCTTGCAGCATTCCGGATGACTCCTCAGCCTGGAGTTCCACCCGAAGAAGCTGGTGCTGCGGTAGCAGCTGAGTCTTCTACAGGTACTTGGACAACTGTATGGACAGACTTGCTCACCGACCTAGACCGTTACAAAGGTCGTTGCTACGATATCGAACCAGTTCCTGGTGAAGATAACCAATACATTGCTTACGTTGCTTATCCTCTGGACTTGTTTGAGGAAGGTTCTGTAACCAATATGTTGACTTCTATCGTAGGTAACGTATTCGGTTTCAAAGCATTACGTGCATTACGTTTAGAAGACTTGCGGATTCCAGTTGCTTACTTGAAGACTTTCCAAGGTCCTCCTCATGGTATTCAAGTTGAACGCGACAAGTTGAACAAGTATGGTCGTCCTTTGTTGGGTTGTACGATCAAGCCCAAATTGGGTTTGTCTGCGAAGAACTATGGACGCGCTGTATACGAATGTTTGCGCGGTGGTTTGGACTTCACCAAAGACGACGAAAACATTAACTCTGCACCATTCCAAAGATGGCGTGATCGCTTCCTATTCGTAGCAGAAGCAATCCACAAAGCACAAGCAGAAACCGGTGAAATCAAGGGCCACTACCTAAACGTAACCGCACCTACCTGCGAACAAATGCTGCAACGGGCTGAGTACGCCAAAGAACTCAATATGCCTATCATCATGCATGACTACCTGACCGCAGGTTTCACAGCTAACACAACCTTGGCTCACTGGTGTCGTAACAATGGTGTATTACTACACATCCACCGTGCTATGCATGCTGTTATTGACCGTCAAAAGAACCACGGTATTCACTTCCGTGTATTAGCTAAGACGTTACGTATGTCTGGTGGAGACCACATTCACACCGGTACAGTTGTTGGTAAGTTGGAAGGTGAACGCGGCATCACAATGGGCTTCGTTGACCTACTACGTGAAAACTACGTTGAACAAGACAAGTCTCGTGGTATCTACTTCACCCAAGATTGGGCTTCTATGCCTGGTGTAATGGCAGTTGCTTCCGGTGGTATCCACGTATGGCACATGCCCGCACTCGTAGAAATCTTTGGTGATGACTCCGTACTACAGTTTGGTGGTGGGACACTTGGTCACCCATGGGGTAACGCTCCTGGTGCAACCGCTAACCGTGTAGCCCTAGAAGCTTGTATCCAAGCTCGTAACGAAGGACGTAACTTAGCTCGTGAAGGTAACGATATTATCCGCGAAGCTGCTAAGTGGTCTCCTGAACTGGCCGTTGCTTGCGAACTGTGGAAAGAAATCAAGTTCGAGTTTGAAGCAATGGATACCGTCTGATAATTTAGGATTTGGGATTTTGGACTATTGGATGAATTTAAAATCCAAAATCTAAAATCTAAAATCAATGGGGCTGGGGTTAAGCATGAATCTAAAGCAAATTGCGAAAGACATAGCCAAAACTCTCCAAAGTTATCTGACTTATCAGGCACTTATGACTGTTTTGGCACAGCTAGGCGAAACAAATCCTCCATTAGCACATTGGTTGCAAAACTTTTCTGCTGGAAAAATGCAAGATGGAGAAGCGTATATTGAGGAACTGTTTCGGGAGAACTCAGATTTGGCTCTGCGGATTATGACTGTCAGGGAACACATCGCGGCAGAAGTGACAGATTTCTTACCAGAAATGGTGCGTACTGGCATTCAGCAAGCCAACATGGAACAGCGTCGCCAGCATCTTGAACGTATCACGCAATTAAATTTATCAAATCCCGCCCCAAAAACTGAACAGCAGACAATTTTAGATCCTGACTTGGATAATTTATCCAGTTAGGATAGGCGCAAGCCCCAAAAACCAATCAGTGAAAAATAGCCCCCAATTATCAACAGCTATGCAAACTTTACCAAAAGAGCGCCGTTACGAAACCCTCTCTTATCTTCCTCCTCTATCTGACGCGCAAATCGCCAAGCAAGTTCAGTACATTCTGAACCAAGGCTACATCCCAGCAGTTGAGTTCAACGAAACTTCTGAACCTACTGAATTATTCTGGACAATGTGGAAGCTACCTTTGTTTAGTGCTAAAACAACTCAAGAAGTATTAGGTGAAGTTCAAGCTTGCCGTTCTCAGTATGGTAACTGCTATGTTCGTGTTGTTGGTTTTGACAACATCAAACAGTGCCAAGTTCTCAGCTTTATCGTTCACAAACCCAGCAGATACTAAAATCTGATTTGGTTTCAATAATTTATTTATTTTGTGGAGAGGTAGAGTTTTCTATCTCTCTTTTTTGAACGCATTAGTGTGGAGGTACGCGGAGGGTTTTTTAGTTTTTGATATGTGGTTAGCGGGACGTAAACAAAAATCAAGCCCAAATGTAGCCCAAACTGGCTTGATCAGAAGGAAACACGTCCGGATTCCAGTTGAACCAATCAATAAATAGAAAAGATATGGCTGTTCTCAACGCTTCTAAGGCTGCAGTAAAAGTATTCAAAGGTTTCTTAGCCCACCTTGGTCTTAATCCTCCAGTCCACTGATGGCAAAGAATAAAAGTGTAGACACAGAAAACCAAAATAAAATAGCGCAGTAAACTGCTGTTATCTCGAACTTAATATTCTTTGAGTCCTAACCATCCCTTGGCTTCCCTGTAAACAAATTCTACCCAACTTCTTCGAGAATATGTATCAACTATCCATTGGGGTGTGACAACTGATGAAGAAACATTGGTCATAAAGTAGTCAATATCAGTGGCTTGAGAGAAGGTAGAAGTGTTGATGACGATAGTAATATTCCCCTTTCCAGTTAGTTAAGGCTGATATTTCTACTTCTTTAGTTACTACCCATAATGTTTTAGGTTTATCTAACTCCAGTTGAATTTCTGTAAAAGCCTCTTGGGGTAAACTTTGTGCTAGTTCATCTAACCTAATTATTTGTGGACTATCCTCTTGGTCACTGGCAAGGACTTTGGGATTTTTAGCTAATCCTCCTCAATACTTTAAATTCCGATTTTCCATCTTTTAATAAGAAAGATGTATTGTGGCCATATCCAGGATCTACAATTACTATTCCTGGTTGATAACCACGGCTTTAGGCTTGATTTTTGTTTACGTCCCGTAATCAGGTACTAAGTTAAATAACAGGAGGTTCTTATGGCTAAAGCCATAGAGATTCATGGCGAGCCTGCTTGCTATCCTATCCCCATACCCACATGCTTCACGGCAAAAGCTGGCTAAAGGCGCAGTTCACAGTGAAGGCCCTGTTTATATCCAAGAAGATGATAGCGTTATGTGGAGTGATGCTCATGGCAATCGTCTACTGTATTAGAATCCTAGTAACAGTGTAACTATCCTACGTGACTCATCTTATTACCAAAGCGGTAATTACCGAGACTTGGAAGGTCGTATAGTTGCTTGTTCCTTTAGTTTGCGTGCTATTTTCCGCCAGGAACACGATTGAGAGTGGAAGGTTTTAGCCGATCACTACCAAGGTAAACGCCTCAATAGCCCCAATGATTTGGTTGTCAAAAGCGACGGCAGAACTTGGTTTACCGATCCGGAATTACCGAGCTAAATCAAGGGTATGGTGGCGAACAAGAACAAGCCAGAAGTTACGTGTATCGCTTTGAACCACCAACAGGTGAGATTTATCCTGTAGTGACAGATATGGTGCATCCTAACCGAGTGGCGTGTAGTCCTGATGAAAGCCTCTTGTATATTTCAGATACAGCTGCATTTAATATTCCCAGCGGGGCGCATTATATCCCACCTTCGGCACCCTAACTGTCACAGATAGTAGTACACAATAACTAA
>ERZ1034381.146-NODE-146-length-16378-cov-53.437297_pt1 | contig 16378 bp, 20 predicted proteins | sample MGYA00520602_ERZ1034381 | MGnify/ENA primary metagenome ERZ1034381 (study PRJEB33736, sample SAMEA104288466) | Azolla filiculoides | biome: Urban; feature: water surface; material: ditch water | place: Netherlands | collected 2014 ...
TTTATTTTGGTTTTCTGTGCCTACACTTTTATTCTTTGCCATCAGTGGACTGGAGAGTTAAGACCAAAGTGGGCTAAGAAACCTTTGAATACTTTTACTGCAGCTTTAGAAGGGTTGAGAACAGCCATATCTTTTCTATTTATTGATTGGTTCAACTGAAATCCGGACGTCTTTCCTTCTTATCAAGCTAGTTTGGGCTACATTTGGGCTTGATTTTTGTTTAAGTCCCGTTATTTGTGTATCTACACTTAATGGCGGTACGGTTCTATTAGCCACCATTGCAGATAAATCACTAGGAGGAAATTTTAAATCTTTTTTATGTAAACCTGTGATCTTGCCATCATTTTCTACACCAATTAATAATGTACCACCACTGGTATTAGAAAAACACACTACTGCTTCTAATAAATCTTGATCACTCAGACAAGCAGAATCACTCTTAAACTCTATAGTCAAAGTTTCACCATTAGCTATGAGTTGTGTGATTTCATCTGGAATCAGATTTTATTCTGGAGTCCTAGCACTCGCCTTTTACAAAAAATAATCCTTATAGTTTTGTTAAGTCAACGGCTATCATTGCCATACAAAAATACTAATATTTTTTCCTGTTTTCACCTGGAAGTGTCGTTACTATGCAGTTAACAAACTAATATGATTACTCTAAATTAGAGTAACCCACTTTCCTGAAATTCTCAACTTCCTTTTCTTTGGAAATAGGTTCCCAACTTCTCAAATACGTTTGGTATCTTGGCATTAGAATATCTTGAGTCCTGGATTCTTGAATTTCTAACTTTTAATTCCCTTAAACCGTTATTTTTCCCCTTCAAAAACCTCTTTCATCAAATTTTGAATTCTTTGAAGATCGGGTTTTCTGCCACCCATTAAATCACCAAAATATACACAAGCAGCTTCACCCAAAGACCAAGTATAAGCACCTGCCCAAGATGCTGCAATGACACTACCAAAACCAGGGATAAATTTAATTAACTCCCGTCCTACGGCTTGAGCAATAAAACCACCTGCTATGGCACTCACAATACCCCCAGCTTGAGATGGTGTCAACATCTGACCATATAATTTACCCAACAGTCCCACCATTGAGACTTGCAAAGCCCTTAAAACAGGCATGGTTGCAAAAGGTATAGGTAGTGCGGCTAAAGTACCTGCCATAATCGAAAAAGGTAAAATATAACGTCTTGCACCATCTCGACAAATATTACCTAATTTCTCACCAGCTTGTTTATCTAATAATTGATAAATTGCTTTTAATTCTGCTTCGGTTAACAGTTCAGCTCAATTATCTCGCAGTGTTTCTAAAGCATAAAATACCAGCTCATAACCATCTGCTTCTAAAGTAAAATCAATCAAAACTGTACGACTATATAAACCAGCAGATTTTTTTTATTTCTGTAAATACTCGATTTATTTCCTCAAAATCAGGTGGATAATTAGTATGCTCATCTGTTTTCATTGGATAAATTTTATGTAAATAAGTCACCGCTAACAAACAAGGAATATTGGGATATTGCTGACGCAATTTCTGAGCAATTTTTCGCAGAGTATCAGTAGGAAAATCATTAATTTTAACAGTGAGAATTAAAACTCTCGCCCCTGTAGCTTCTCTTTGTAAATCACTAATTAATTCTTGAATAATTCTTTCTGTATCTTGATTTAGATCTCCTAATCCTACCGTATCCGTAAAAACTAACAACGGCAAATCATTAGAAGGATAAGCGTAACGTTGGGTATTTTGAGTATGAGGACGAAAACCTTGTCCGATAATTTCCGCAGAAACGCCTGTTAAACCCCGAACAATAGAACTTTTACCAGCTTGGGGTTTCCCTAACAGTAAGGCTTCTGTGGTAGGTAACTGAATACGGACAGTTGCTAAAATCTCTGCAACTTGGGCATCATTGACACTAAACCATTGTCCTACGGTCTGTGTTACTTAGTCTACAGGTAGGAGTTGGGTTAATTTAGCTGTAGTGTTGTTAACAACACCAGTGATGCGATTTTTCCGAGAATCATTGTCTAACTTGGGTTTTGTTTCATCAGTTGGCGTCTTTAATGAGTCTGTTTTGGATTGTTCAGTCATTGGTGTAATTTCAACTTGCCACCATTTCTAGTATAGCTGTGCTGTGTTGATACCAGCCCCCGCATTTATCCGTGGAATCAATCCAAAATCTAAAATCGGATGAGAATTAATGGTAATATTTGTCTATCCATTGGGTGAAGATTTACAATCCTAAGTATCTCTGTGAAAAATTTAGCTCTACTATGTATCACAGTTCTCATCGCCACATTTGGATTGGTTCTTGGGACAATGCAAACCGCCTCAGCTTTAAGTTGGAACTGGAATTATTCTGCTACTAGCGTAACGGCAAGCGGTACTTTTACCACTAATGATAAACCTGACCATTTGGGTTTTTACGTAATTACTGGAATTACTGGGACACGAAATGGTGAAACGATTACTCGTCTGCTATCTGCCGGGACTGCAATACCAGGAAATGAACCTTATCATATTGACAATTTAATTAGTCTGAATAGTCCACAGTTAACCGGTGACGGTTTTGGATATTCTACTGCTAGTGGGAGCTATTCTAGTCCGTTTTTCGCTAGTTTTTTACCGACACCGGGTTATTTAGAGGTGTTTTCTGCTCTACCATTTGTACCAGATGCTGAAAATTTTGGACCCGAAGATACTGAACTAGACATTGATTTTTCTGCAACGATCATTCATCGAGGTAGGATGTCATCAAGTTGAAGTTGTAAATTTGGCACAATACCAGAAATGATGGATTCACCAAGACGAAACTGTTTTTGGGTATAGTCATCACCACTCAACTGGCAAACTGTGAAGTAGGTTGTTTTGGCCTACCGATAAAAGCGACACCTCTCAGTCCTCGGTAATCTGCTATCCAGTATTCAGGGGTTCGTAAAAAAGCGTATTCTTCAACCTTGCAGGCATAGTCGCTTTCCCACTTACTACTAACAACTTCAACAACGAGTTTAACTGAACGACCATGAGTAATTACTGGTTCTTGTTCCCATAAGGGTTCACTGAGAAGAACAGTTTCATCCAGGACAACAATATTAGGTCTACGGGCGGTGATGCCATCATCAGCGAAGGGGCAAATCAGGCAAGTGCGGGGAATTAACCAAGGTAGTTAGGCGTTAGTAATAGCAACACCAATTTTAGTCGCCAGTTTCCCACAGAAGGTTTCGTGGCATCTTGTGAGTGACCTGTCAATTAATTCTCCGTCAGCCAACTCATAGCGGGGATTATCGCGGTACTGGGTAATAAAATCCTCGAAGCTAAGAAGCTTTGATGGTGCATAACCATGGGACTTTTTCCTATTTATCAATTCCCTTGGGGGTAATCATCCCAGAAGCTTGTAATTTCTTACACAATTTGATGAGTGCCATTACTTAAAATTAAATGATCTAACAAGGGAATACTCAAAAGTTGTGCCCCTGCTAATAATTGCCGTGTTATTTCTATATCTGCTTCACTAAGTTCTAAATTACCAGAAGCATGATTATGGGTAACTATCGCCCGTGTTGCACCTTGACGAATGAGTTCTCGAAAATATGACGGGCAGAAGCTAAAGTTTCCGTCGCAGTACCACCAATAGTGATTACTTTTGTCCCCAGAAATTTATTTATTTTTCACATCTAAAAGTAAGACGGCGAAACGTTCTCGATTTTGCCACATTAAGTCTTGATTGAGGGTTGCGGCCGCAGCTACAGGACTGTCAATTACTGTTCCATCGGCAGAACGGCATCAAAAAGCACGTTCACCTAATTCAATTGCGGCGAGAATTGTTGTGGCTTTTGCATGGGTAACACTGTGAATTTCCATCAACTCAGCGAGTGTAACTTCTCGTAAAGCAGCTAAGGGGTCACGCTGATTCTGGCTCAATTATTGTAGTATATATTGCCCTAAAGCGACTGCGGAGAGTTTACCCGATCCTTGTCCAGTTCCCAACAGAATGGCAATTAATTCCGCATTGGCTAATATTTTCGGTCCATCAAATCGTTCACGGGGACGCTCATTTCCAGGTAAGTCGGCGATTCTGAGGCTGTCATATAGAAACAAAGGGAATATGCAGCGAGGATGGAATTATTGTAGTTATCCCTTTTTTAAACTGAAAATTATCTCTATGGACAAAAATATTTAATTTTTGAACGTTACTACTTGCCTTTAGGCTTGATGATGAATGTTTATCTTTACTGTGAACAAATTAAGTCAGCAAAACCACAGATAGATGGTGATACCGAGTAAAAGTAAGGCTGTAAATTGAGTGATGCGTCTTTGGTGTCAGGCTGGGTGAGTGTGATCTGTTATTGACATTGCTTCTTGAACTAAAATCGAAATTGATGAACCCACTACAAAGCTCAAGCCCACCACTAAATAAGGTTCCTCTGGTACAAGTGTCGCAATTATTAGCATAGCTATCGCTAACGTCAGGACCAATAACTCAATAAATCGCGGTGGATTATATTGACTTGATAAAATCAGGGTATTTACATAAGAGTTCCACAATCGCATAATTTGTTAGTGGTCAGTAGTCAAATGTGATTCTTCTAGAATCCTTGCAGAGACGTTCCATGGAACGTCTCTGCATTAGATGATAGAACTTAGACACAAACAGAGTTAAAAGTCTGTCACCTGTCACCTGCTATAACTAACGCGCCCCACCTTTGATTCCTGTCCCGTTTTTCTGTGCAGCATCATCTTCTGAAAGTTCCACACCAAAAACGCGAGCAAAAGCTTTTTGCACTTTGTAGCCAGAATCAATTGATTCTAAAGGATCCTTCCGTAAACGGTGACGCAGACATAAAGTAATTACCCGTCGGATATCATCAACGGTAACTTGTGTCCTTCCTTCAAAGGCGGTTAAGGCTTTAGCAGCGCGGTTGGTTACAATGTCACCCCGCAAACCATCAACATCTAATTCTGAACAAACTTCTGAAATTTTCACCCGCAGGTCATAGTCAAGGTTAACTTGGGGTAACAATTCTTGAGCCTTGACAATTTTTTCCTGTAATCCTTCTTGTTCGGATTTGTAATTTTCTAGAAAAAACGGGGGATTTTGGTCAAATTCTGACCTTTTTTCCACAATGTGCACCCGCAATGCTGGTTCTTTCACTGTGTGAATTTCGGCGTGCATTCCGAAGCGGTCGAGTAGTTGGGGACGGAGTTCTCCTTCTTCTGGGTTTCCTGAACCAACCAGAACAAACCGCGCTGGGTGACGGATAGAAATTCCTTCCCGTTCTACCGTGTTCCAACCACTAGCAGCAGAGTCCAGAAGTACGTCTACCAAGTGGTCATCTAACAAGTTGACTTCATCGACGTAGAGAATACCCCGATTCGCTTTGGCCAGTAGTCCTGGTTCAAAAGCTTTTACACCTTCAGACAAAGCTTTTTCGATGTCGATGGTACCACAAACCCGGTCTTCTGTAGCTCCCAATGGTAAATCTACCATCTGTACTTTTTTGTGAGCTATGGGAATTTCTGCCCCTTGGGATACTAGTTGACGGACTTCATCGCTCATCAAGTCCGGGTCGCTGGGGTCACTGCTGAAGGGGTCATTGGCAACCACGGAGATTTCTGGCAGCAGGTCTGCCAAAGCGCGGATAGTTGTGGATTTGCCGGTGCCGCGATCGCCCATAATCATTACACCACCAATTTTGGGGTCAATAACGTTTAACAGCAACGCCAGTTTCATTTCTTCCTGGCCGACAATTGCAGTAAACGGAAAGATCACGCGACGCGCACTTGCCATAGATTGAGCAGTTGGAGTCACTAAATTACCTTAACAATACTTTTCTCATTACAATTCTTTATTTTGCCATATTTGGCCAGTGTGGTTCAGTTATTCAGTTTTCGGGAACAGGCAGAGGTGACAATATCTGAATTTTTCAGCACCTGATGATTGGGCTGCTGTTTCTATGTAAGGAAACTGGGGATTTGAGGACAAAATAAATAGACCTCTTACAAAATTGTTTCTGTGGTATGATAGAGAGATTTAGATTTTATGTATTTTTGGTGTTCTTTGCGGTCGCTAATTCAAACATAACTGTGTAAATCTAACTTTTGGCTAAAACACATGTACCCTCTCATTATAACATAAAATTAATTCTGCAATAGGTCTAATAATTACGAATTACACGGTGTTTTTGCAAATCGTCTAAATTACAAACTTCCAAAGGTCTAGCGTGTGTAGCTTCTAGAACAACTGGAGGTGCAACACCATCTGCTAGGGCTTCTTGCCATCTGGCTGCACATAAATACCAACAATCTCCAGGTTTTAAGCTGGGAAAGTTAAAGTGAGGTGCAGGTCTGCTGAAATCATTGCCTTGGGACTTTGTATATTTTAAAAATTCTTCTGTCACTTGAGCGCAAACAATGTGCATCCCAAAATCCTGACCACCTGTCTTACAAAAACCGTCGCGGTAATATCCAGTTATGGGAGATGTGCAGCAAAGTTGTAGTTTTTCACCAAGTACGTTTTTGGCTTCTGTCATTTTTCAAGATTGTGTAGGTTGTTAGATATAGATGGAGATGATACAATCAAAAGTTATTTTTTTATCCTTTGAGCTTTTTGACCCATGTTGGACACGATGTAAGCCTGTTGAGTAGAGATTGGTCTGCTGTCCAAAAATTCCGCAGATTCTAGTTCGGTAACTGCCAAGAAAGCAGTATCATAGAGAGTTGCCAGAGAGAATTTTTCAGTGATCGCATAGGTTTTTGTACGGATATCATCCCTATCGAGGTAGTCAATGGGTATTTGGCAGGAATTATCATAAAAACCTTCTGGTTGTGCTCCGGTAATTGCTCCCGATCTAACTTTATTTTCGCAACACTGACCCAACTTCAGACCATGCAAATCCCGGAGCAACTAAATGCACATCTGATGTTAACAAGGGAATAATCCAGTTTCTTGCTTGGGTTGTAATGTTTCAGGCAGAAGATAGGGAATCCAAATACTGGTGCCAATACACTTAGTCACGGCTTCCCTAACCTGCTCGTAACTGACGAATTAAGTCCACTGAACTTGATTGCATACCTGTTTTAGCTTCTACTTCCGCACTACGACCTACAATCCGCTGATGGGCTGCCAAAGCCCACCGTCGTCGCACTTGACGGGCGATCGCATCCACAAGCATCTCATTAAAAGACTCACGGCTTTCTCTAAACTGCTTTGCTTGTTGTAGCAAGTCCGCAGGAATGCGAATACTTATAGCGCTCGTTCCATAGTTACATTTAATGTAATTAAAATATGATTTCATATGATGTAACTATGGTCCAATATTGTCAATTCTAAATATCCAATCATAATGATTATTCTTTCTGCTCCTAGTTTTGGTTAACGATAGAATAGTTATAAACCCCAAATCTAGTTACAGATTCATTATGGAAACAACTTTAAAGCGTCTGAATTTTGAAGAGTACCTAACTTACGATGATGGTACAGATAATAAGTATGAATTAGTTGATGGGGAGTTAGTATTAATGCCACCTGCTGTATTTAAACATGATAATATTGTTAACTTTCTTGACATAGCCTTTTATTTAGAAATTAAACGTTTGGATTTAGACTGGATAGTTAGGCAAGGAACTATTGGAGTCAGAACCACTACAAACAAATGTCGTATTCCTGATATCATAGTCATTCAGGGTGAAGAATGCCGATAAATTCTCCTGATGCTCCTTCCTGAGGTTTTAGAAACAGCACCATTATTAGTAGTGGAACTTGTTAGCGAAGGTTCTATAACTACTGATTATCGGCGTAAACGTACAGAATATGCTAATCGAGAAATCCCTGAATATTGGATTATTGATGTTATGAATTCTAAAATTTGTGTATCATACCTCTTGCAGATTTACTTTTATGTAACAATGAGAGGGTGTCTTTGTTTTAGCCAAAAATTAGAGTTACACGGTTATGTTTGAATTAGCGATGCCAAATAACACTAAAAATACATAAAATCTAAGACTCTCTATCATAACCAAAGAAACAATTTTGTAAGAGGTATATTTTTATTAAATGAGGGAGTTTACGATTTTCTGGAATTTAAATAAAGATAATAAAAAAATTGTCTCTATGATCTTTCCTGAATTAGTGTTAATGGTAGAATAAATAATATTGAGCGCATAATGAATTAGTAAAAATTGAAAAATGCACAAATTAAATAAACGTTATAATTAGACAGGCAACTATAAATGATCATCAAGGCATGAGAAAATAGGCTATCAAATTAGTTCATCAACATCAAGATTTTAATCCACTCAGATTGGTTGAATTTGAGAATCACGAACAACGGCCTTTTAATTTATTTGAAGAACAAATGACCAACCCAAAAGCAATTATGTTAGTTCTGGAAGTAGAAAATGAAATTGTTGGTTATTCATTTACACGGTTAGAAGAAAGTAGTTTCGTTGATATTATACCAGCACCAGTATGGCTTCATGATATATACATTGCGTTAATAGATTGACCTCCATCTTTTAGCAATCTAGTTAGGGCAGATTTATACTCATCAGAGTATTTTCTTGTTCGATATACATCTGACTTTTTTCTGCTTATTGTGTAGGTTTGATTGGACGAATTCTACCACGATTCATACAGGATTAGGAACAGGGGAAACAGTGATATTTTGAATCAAAACCATATCAATAGGACTTGCGCATCGATAAAGTAGCAAAATAGTGTAATGGTAAAAATGTCATTTACTTAGCAGGTATGGGAGAATTAGAGAAATAATCAAACCTTCTACAGCAGAATGCAATCTGGAACATTACACTGTGTTGTTACTATCAGAACCAAAGCATGGGGGATGTTGTAGATTGGCAGAGATATTGGAAAACGTTTCACATGACAGTGTAAATAAATTATTGCTCAGAGAGAGATAGGAACCGAAAGATTTATTCCATACAGTAAAGAAAATCATAAATATAGTAGGAGGGATTTTAAGTGTGGATGACACAGTAGTATAAAAATTGTATAATGACACAAAAATTCAGAATTAATCAGTTATGTTTGGTCTAGGAAATATCATAAGAGCATCAAAGAAATAATAAATTTAATCACACTGTACTAAAGTGATGTGTATGAAAATTCAGTACCAATAAATTACAGAATATACGAGAAGAAGGAGGGAAAGACGAAGAACGATTATTTTCAGGAAATGCTCAAGGAAGTGATTGATTAGGGTGTAAAACCAAGAATAGTTACAGGAGACAGTTGGTATTCAGGGGTAGAAAGCTTAAAATTCTTGAAAAACCAGAAATTGGGTTTTCTGTTTGGGATTTAGAAAAAAATAACCGTATCAAGTAAACTGGAAATAAACTGGAAAAGTACTGTCTATTAAGGAGTTTACAAATTCCCGATAAAGGTTTGATAACTCATTTGAGAGCATTTGGATTGATTAAATTTTTTAGGCAAGAGTTCAAGAAAGAAGATTATAGAGACTATATAGTGTATGTACCAGATGAAGAAGCTCTCAATCAAATCACCAAAGATGAATTTGTGACAATTGATGATACTCATTGGGGGATTAAAAGTTTTCATAGAGCCATCAAACAAGTATGTGGAATTTGTCGATTTATGGTTAGAGATAGCCAAGGAATTAAAACACAGATGTTTTGTTCACTTCAAGGATTTGTTTGTTTAGAAAAAATGTACTCTGAAAACATAATTTCTAATTGGTATGAATTGCAAAGGAACTTATTCACTTCAGTTGTGCGCGACTACATTGTGGAAAATCTTACCAATGCTGGTGCTGCTTAATACCCCTGGATGAGTTTTTTTGTCAATGCGTAACTCCTACGATATTGTAATTCCTCAAAAAGGACAACCAAAGTTTAGCGGTTGGATTTTCAATAGATTTGATACAATGAACGCTGAAACTTAGATAAGGAGATGGTTGAAATTTATGGAGACTTTTTCCTAATAACAATCCATTGGTACATAAGTAAACATATTTCTTGCGTTCCACTAAACCTTTAAAGATTTCATCAATTTGAGGATGTAATAGTGGTTCTCCTCCAGGAATGGAAATCACAGGTGTGCCGTATTCTTCTACAGCTGCAAAGCACTGTTCTGGGGTGAGGTTTCGTTTAAGAGTTTCTGTAGTATACTGGATTCTTCTACAACCTGTATAATCTAAGTTACAACGGAAAAGAGATTCTAAAATTAATACGAGGGGAAAGTGTTTACGTCCTAGTAGACCCTGCGTAACTAAATACTTTCCAATATCAATTGCTTGTTGTAGATTAATCGCCATTTAACTAACACTCCTCTCTTTGATTATAGGGAATAGAGAGGTCCGGAAATTTAGAAAGGAGTCTGTGTATGGCTTTCCATAGTATTAAGATGAGAAAATAGCCAACGAAAGAATCAGGGTTGGGAATAGTTACGGATAGTTCCTATCCATGAAGATGTTAATGACTAATTCATAACTGACCTCACATCCATAACATTTATGAAATGGGCAAAACTAATTAACCAATTCCTAATATGACTAAACCACAAATAGTTAGTAAGAATTACTTGTGAGTAAATTGGGCAATCCAGGGGAAATCTTTGTTGAGGTACCCGGAATATTTTTACAAGTCTAATGACCTATTCAACGAAAATACCCTTGGTGGAAAACTCTTTGTTTCCTGCCTTTTATCCTGAGTCGCCATGGCATAATCGCTATCATGTTTTTTTACCTGTTCAAGGAGACTAGGAGGGAAAACATTCCGTAATATCTTTAGCCAGTAATAAAATGTGTCCTTTGCCTCCTTTTTCCATATACCGAAATGTAAACCTAAAACCTCAGATGTTGGTATTTCCCTCAAATAGAATAATGATAGACATACCTGTTGTTTTATCTCTAGTTTCCCTTTCCCCCCTGCTCCTTTCTGATTTATACCTATCTTTTTACTTTCTATGTCACCTTGAAGTTTTTTATGCTACATTTCACCTCGGGCTAACAAGTCTTGAAACTCATGCTTAGTTATTCCCAGTATTTGTTCTGTAGGATGTGAATGTTCTTGAATATAGTTAATTTAGTGGATTTTTCCTTTTGGTACACCCTCAAAATTCCCTTCTACCATTTTTTTCACTCCAAGTTAATTTTCCTGACAGGTCTAATTGTTAGTTGCTACCATATATTCTCAGAATTTTCTCTGGAATTATCTAGCCTATTTGCAGCTTGCTTATTTTCAATATATATATTGACGTATTGCAAAAATAAATGCTGGTAGTAGCGGAGTTACAATATCCAATACGAACTTTCCTAAAGTTAACCCTCCAATTAAACCTACTAGAAAGACAATTATTTATTACAATTGCTACTAATCCAATAAGTATACAATGGAGATAACGACGCTTTTGTTTAGCATCCCACCAAATATTAGATAGTTGACAAATCAAACGTGCTTCATGGATAAGTAATTGGTCAACACTAACGGGATACCAGTCTTTTAAATCTAAGTAATTTGGATCTTCTTTTCTATATGGAGCACCATTAATAATGAATTCTGGCTCAGGACGACTACCAGAGCATAATTGTGACTAATCTAATTCAAAAATAAATATTGCAATGAAAGAATTGTTATATCTTCGCTGCTTTTTCCTGTAGGGATTTTTGTAAATGACTGAGAATAGCTTGTTCTAATAAATAATCTTACAGACAATCCCCATAAAGCAGCAGAAATTTGTAAACCAGGAAAAATTTCAACCAAAATAGACCATAGAATTACAGATAGGATACACTGATGTTTTGGATATTCTTAGCATCAGAGTAAAGCTGACGCTGTGCGGCTAAACGTTCTAACTGAAGTTGTCTATCTTGTTCTTGAGGTATATGGTTCATGAGTATCTGGTGAATAGTTATTAGCTAATTTTTACTTAGTAAATAGGAAAATAACTTCCAAAGATTTATCCACATTTATTAACAGCTAACCTATGATAACCTGCACTTTGCAATCCAATAGCCTCTAAGGATTTTGTATAATCTTTAAATCCGCGACTATAAATTATTCTTTTATCTTCTAAATCCAAATTATCAATATTACCTTGTATTGACTTAGGATCATTGACTGGATAGAAAATATTAGTGGGAATATGGGAATATGTGTATTTCTAATAAAACAAAAGACGCAGAAAAAATTCTCTGCGTCTCTGGGTGGAAAAAACCCTTAAACTATCTCAGAAGTCTGCACAGTAGGCTGTGGCTGTGGCTGGAACATAAACAGCGAATAAACCACATCACGGCGGATATTCACCATCATATCCAAGAACAATTCATAACCCTCACTCTTATACTCAATCAGAGGGTCTTTTTGACCATAACCACGCAAGCCAACAGACTCCCGCAAAGCATCCATTTGTTGCAGATGTTCCCGCCACAAAGTATCTATGCGTTGGAGAATAAAGAACCGTTCTGCTTGTCGCATCAAACCTGGTTGAATTTGGTCAATTTGCGCTTCCTTCATATCATAAGCAATACGCGCTTGTTCATGGAGGAAAGCCTTAATTTCTGATACTCCCATATCCTCCAACTGACTGGCTTGCATATCAGCCAACAGGTAAACAAACTCCTTAACTTTTTCCACCAATTTTTCCAATTCCCATTCTTCTGAAGGCAAATCAGGGTTAATGTAATAATTAACGATGTCGTCCATCGTTTTTTCAGCGTACTTAATTACCTGTTCCTTCAAATCTTGACCTTCCAACACCCGTCGACGTTCTGCATAGATGGCACGACGTTGGTTATTCATCACCTCGTCATACTCAAATACCTGTTTTCGGATGTCGTAGTAATAGGTTTCAACTTTTTTCTGTGCGCCTTCTAAGCTGCGAGTTAACATACCTGATTCAATAGGCATATCTTCTTCTACTTGGAAAGCATTCATCAAGCCGGCTACGCGATCGCCCCCAAAGATCCGCAATAGGTTATCCTCTAAACTGAGGAAAAATCTTGTCGTCCCAGGGTCACCTTGTCTTCCCGCCCGTCCACGCAACTGGTTATCAATTCGCCGTGACTCATGGCGTTCTGTGCCAATTACGTGCAGTCCGCCTCTACTTACCACATCATCGTGTTCACTGCTGGTGAATTCTTCATACTCATGCTTAATACGCTGGTAAGCTTCTCGCAATTTCTGAATTACAGGGTCGTCCGTAGGTGCTTTTTCCGCCGCCACAGCTACCTTATCTTCCGCTTCTAATTCTGGTAAACTCCGACTGCCATAAGCTTTTACTGCTACCTCCACCGCTTCTTTTAAAAGTTGTTCTGTTTCCTTCGATAGCTGGGTTGGGAAAACTTCCGGGGAAGCCCGCCAAGTCTTCACCTTTTTACCAGGAACAAAGCCTTGAGCACCACCACTAGCAGCCATAGGTAGTCCAGAAGCCCTTTGCATGCTAAAAACATCTTCATCCTCTGGGCTGACAATACGGGGCATAAAATATTCCCGCAGCTTCAACCGCGCCATATACTCAGAGTTACCACCCAGGATGATATCTGTACCCCTTCCCGCCATGTTAGTGGCAATAGTTACACCCCCCCTACGTCCCGCTTGGGCGACAATCTCTGCTTCCCGTTCTACGTTTTCCGGTCTAGCATTAAGCAACTCATGGGGAATATTTATTTCCTTCAGGAGTCGGCTGAGGAGTTCAGATTTTTCTACACTGGTTGTACCCACTAACACAGGTCTACCATTTTCGTACATTTCCGCACATTCTTTTGCGATCGCCCGCCATTTTCCTGGTTCAGTCTTAAACACCATATCCGACAAATCTTCCCGTCTTCTAATCCGATTCGTGGGAATAACAGTAACTTCCAGTTTGTAAATCTTCTCAAACTCTACCTCTTCCGTTTTTGCAGTTCCCGTCATCCCCCCCAACTTGGGATAAAGCAAAAACAAGTTTTGATAAGTAATAGTTGCCAAAGTTTGGGTCTCAGGCTGAATTTCTACGTGTTCCTTCGCCTCAATGGCCTGGTGTAAACCATCACTCCAGCGTCGTCCCGGTAGTACCCGACCCGTAAATTCATCCACAATCACAACTTCATCATTGCGGACAATATAATTCACATCCTTGAGAAACAATTCCTTAGCCTTAATCGCATTAAAGACAAAATGCGCCCAAGGATTTTCAGGATCAAACAAATCTGTCACACCCAACAGACTTTCCGCTTCTGCAAAACCCTCATCAGTTAAAATAACGTTACGATCCTTCTCATTAACATCATAATGTTCATCTTTTTGCAGAGTAAAAGCAATTTCCGCCGCTTGCAAATATTTTTCTGTCGGTCTTTCCACCTGACCAGAAATAATCAACGGTGTCCGAGCTTCATCAACTAAAATTGAATCTACTTCGTCAATAACACAATAATTAAACGGGCGTTGCACCACCTCAGGCATAGAGGTAGCCATATTATCCCGCAGGTAATCAAAACCGATCTCACTGTTAGTTACATAAGTAATATCACAGTCATAGTTTTTCTTCCGTTCCGTCGGGTTCATAGTAGCTTGAATCAGCCCCACACTTAAACCCAAGAACCGATGTACCTGACCCATCCATTCAGCGTCCCGACGTGCCAGGTAATCATTAACAGTAATAACGTGAACACCTTGACCTGTCAGGGCATTTAAATAACTCGGTAAGGTAGCCACCAAGGTTTTACCTTCACCAGTTTTCATTTCCGCAATTTGCCCAGAGTGGAGAATCACCCCACCTAATAATTGCACATCAAAGTGTCGCAACCCTAACACACGCCTTCCTGATTCCCGCACAACAGCAAAAGCCTCAGGCAAAATATCATCCAGAGTTTCACCCTTAGCTAATCGCTGTCTAAATTCGGCAGTTTTACCTTTTAACTCATCATCAGAAAGTGCTTTAATTTCTTCCTCTAACAGGTTAATTTCTGTAATGTAAGGTTGGTATTTTTTAAGTTTACGAGCGTTGGGATCGCCCAACAAGAGTTTTAGCATGGCAGTTTATGGAACTAAATCAAGGGGGATGGAAATTAAAGGTTTTAGCTAATAGCTATATAATTATAGACACTTAACACAACCCAGCCGTTTTGGTTATAGATGGCTAGGAAATGAGAATTTACTCAAAAACCAAATGAAAAAATCCCAATCACCTTGTTATGACGATTGGTTTTAATTCTTATCTTAATATTTAAACTCCTTCATAGTATAATTCTGCCACCAGATAGCGCAGGGGAGCAGGGGAGCAGGGGCGAGAATTACGAATTTATTTCTCCCATTCTAGTGTCAGGCTGCGGAAATTATACTTACTTGCACCAGGATGACAACTGACACAACTGCCGATGTTTATAGGTTCTGGTAATTTGACACCAGGATGTAAGGCTTGGAAATAACGGGATCTATTGAGGCGATAGGGTATTGCTTCATCTTGACGCTGCACACGGGAGAAAGTAGAAATATATTTCCACACCAAGATGCGTTGTGGATCGACCAACGGCTTAATCTGTGCGCCATAGTGCTGGGAGTCTTCCACAAGATTCTTCCAAGTTTGGGTGGGAAATACCGCTGGTGGTAAAGCAATGTGACAGGTTGAGCAATTTTCTATATATAATTCTTGCCCTAATTGGTATTGTGCGGGTACTACGTCAACGGTGCCAACTGAGGGGGTGGGGTTAGCGGCGTGAACACTGGTGGTGGCTAAACCTAGTATAAATCCTATAGCTACACTCCAAGCGAAAATCACCAGCATGACAATCAGCAGTTGGCGTTTCATTCGTTGATGGGATGATTTTAGTTTAAACATATCAAGTATAAGTTAAATTACTTTAAACTAAATATTGCTGTTTTTGTATCTATTGAAATACAAACCTAATTGTTGAGTCATTTGTATGCACCGGATATTTAGACAGGTTTTATCAAAATTTGTTGCATGATGTCTTGTTTATTTGCAGGTTTTATAATTTCTTTCAACAAGTTCGATACCATCATAGTCTTCTACAAACTCTATCGCCAATGCTTGCCAACTTGAATCAAGTTTTGGGTAAAATTCAGGAGTACAAACATAAGCTTCTCAATTTAATGCTGGGTAGTTTCTACTTAATTTAAAATTAAACCGACTTATAGTGTTTATTAATTGCCTAATAGCATCTGGGAGGATAGAGTTTTAGCAGAAAGACTCAAATAGGAAGCAAACCATTGAGATAAGCACAAGGAAGGGAAAGGATTTGGTAGACACTTTCAACATTCCACTGTGGTCCAGAAATTTTAATCCTTGCTCCAATGTGTTTAATAGCAGATTCGACAAATCCAGAACCAATAGAACACAGTTGTTTAGCTTGGTAGTAGGTGTAGTTAATAATGCCAGTGGGATGTTTTTCGCCTATG
>ERZ1034381.201-NODE-201-length-12520-cov-6.416125_pt1 | contig 12520 bp, 6 predicted proteins | sample MGYA00520602_ERZ1034381 | MGnify/ENA primary metagenome ERZ1034381 (study PRJEB33736, sample SAMEA104288466) | Azolla filiculoides | biome: Urban; feature: water surface; material: ditch water | place: Netherlands | collected 2014 ...
GGTGCAATGTCTGGATATCCAACTGCTCCTGGCTCTTCAGTTCCACGAAACGCATAGTCGGGCGAGATGCTGCCTCCGCAATGCCCTCGGCATCTCTGCCGTGATTCTTCTGCGTCTTTACATACGGACGGACGTATTCCGGCGACATCAGTCGAACGTCATGACCTCTCGCGACAAAAAGTCGGCCAAGATGGTGAGCACCACAGCAGGCCTCCATCGCAATGATACAGGTTGGTAACTTCTCGACGAATTCAATCAATGTCTGTTGCCGCATCGTGCGCCGGGCAACCACCGCGCCGTGGTCATCTAGCCCAACGACGATGCAACTGTTCTTTCCAATGTCGATCCCCGTTATGGAAATCTGCATGGATCGATTCCTTCCCTTCGAGAAAACGACATCATACTCGATGTCATCGGAAGGACGCGTCATCCCATAACCAACAGCCGTGTCGCCTTCGCCCTCGACTGCTGCGACCGTGAGGCAATCGCCCATGTCGCCACCACAGAGGGCATCAAGAGCCGGGACGTGCAGGACCTCGTGATCACCGCTGTCGAGAACCGCTTCGGCCGGATCAACATGCTGTCGGAGCCCATCGAATGGCTCACGGACAACGGTTCCTGCTTCATTGCCAAGGAGACCGCGTCCTTGCTCCGCGACATCGGCATGGAACCGTGCACCACGCCGGTGCGAAGTCCGCAATCGAACGGCATGGCCGAGGCCTTCGTCAAAACCTTCAAGCGCGACTATGTCGCCGTCAATCCAACCCCGGATGCCGAAACAGTCATGGCGCAACTGCCTTTCTGGTTCGAGCACTACAATAATCTTCACCCGCACAGTGCATTAGGATATCAATCGCCCCGCGAGTTCATCAGCTCGCAATCTCAAACCTGAGCATGTCCGGTCTTTTGGGGGCAACTCCATTTTTTTGGAGGGCAGAGCACCTCCTTTTTTAAATATAAATATAATTATATATTCATGTCTTTAGTGTTTATTAAAGGCCATAATATAGAAATTTTCTGCTTGAAACTGAAAGACCGATGGAGGGTTAATTTGGAAAACAAGCTTCTGAGGACATCCCGAACCTTTAGCATCGCTCTCCGTATTGTATCGATGGTTCCAATCGCTTTCGCGGGCATCTCAATCGTTGCCGGACTCGCGATGTATAACATGCAAAACGAGGAAAGGAATTTCCTTGCTATAAACAGGGGAAGCAAGGCACTAGAATCCATCCAGAACTTGCGCGGCGCGTTGATGGAATCTCGTATTTCCGAGAAAGAGCTTTTTATTGATCCGAGTGATGACCTTTTCAAGAAGTTGGATGCTGAACTTGAAGCCCTAAAAAGTCAGGTTGCTCTCATCATGCTAACCGATATCCCAAAGATAGGTTCTCTAGCGCAAGCGATTTCGGATATTAAGAAGAATGTTAACGTTTACAATGAAGCAGTTGCCGGGGTTGTCGCCGAAATCAAAAAACGTGGGGCAAATGAAACTTTGGGCCTGCAGGGCGCGCTTCGTGAAGCTGTTCATGAAATCGAGGGGATTCTGCGACCGGTTGATCAAGACAAGTTGAAAGTCAGCATGCTTATGTTGCGCCGTCATGAGAAAGATTTCATCATGCGAGTCAACGGAAAGTACGTGAATGAATTTGATGATGAAATTGCTAATTTTACAAAGACCTTAGCTGACAGCAGACTTGACAGTGCCTCCATCCAAAAAATAAGTGCGGCGCTTCGTATATACTCAGAAGATTTCCATGCTTTTGCCTCTGAAACACTTGCGCTAGAGGTCAAGCGACAGGATCTTAATAAGATATTCGCAGAATCAGAACCGCTATTTTCCAAAGCAACAATGCTTTTACGCGATAACTCAACGACAGTCGCGGAGTCTGGATCAAGAGAAAGAGCGCAAATATTTTGGATATCAGTGTCAATGACGCTTGCAAGCACATTAACAGTTATTATTGCGTCACTTCTTATCGGCCGGTCTGTTTCTCGTCCAATCAAGCTCGTCACGAACGTAATGGACAGGATAGCTAACGGTCATGTGGATACCCAAGTTGACTGCACAGAACGAAGTGACGAGATCGGCATAATAGCACGGGCGCTCGAAAAATTACGCAATAGTGAAAAAGAAAAGCGGCTCGCTGATGAACGTTATAAAATTGCTCAAGCGGAAATGGATAAGGAACGCCATAGCAATGAAGCAATTCGGGCTACCGAAACGTCCCACCTAGCTGACGCGGTCGAGACGCTTGGACGAGGCCTAAAGCGGCTTGCCGACGGTGATTTGTCCGTTCTTGTCGAGACTGCGCTCTCTGGCGAACTGGATAGGTTACGCATTGACTACAACAATTCAGTACTTCAGTTTCGCGAGACAATTCAATCGGTAGTAGAAAAAACCTCAAACATCGAACGCCATAGCGTTAACGTTCAGCGACATACTTACCAGCTTGCCAACCGAACCGAGCAACAGGCAGCATCTTTGGAAGAGACATCGGCAGCGCTTGAACAGATTAGTACAACAGTGCGCAACACGTCGAGCAATACCATCGACACGCAACGTCTAGTCAATCAGGCAACTGGAAATTCCGAGCGCTCCGAAGAGGTTGTGATCCGCGCTGTAGACGCCATGAGACGAATCGAGGATGCATCAAGCCAAATCGGTCAGATTATTAGCGTCATTAACGAAATTGCTTTCCAGACCAACTTGCTGGCCTTGAACGCTGGCGTTGAAGCAGCACGCGCCGGTGAGGCCGGTAAAGGTTTTGCGGTTGTAGCACAGGAAGTTCGTGAGCTTGCGCAACGTTCGGCGAAAGCGGCTTCAGAAATCCGCAAACTGATCTCGGCGTCGTCGAACGAAGTCTCTAATGGCGTGAATCTAGTTAGGGAAACCGGTGAGGCCCTAAGCGGGATCCGAAGTGACTTTCAAACAATCGAAAATAACATCCAAGACATCAGTCGGGCCGCCGGAGAACAAGCGACTGGCTTGGGAGCTATAACGTCCGCGATTGCGCAACTGGATCAATTCACTCAGCAAAATGCGTCGATGACCATGGAAGCCAACCACGCGACAAGCGAGCTAAGCAGCGACGTTTACGCACTCCGACAGATTGTTAGCCGTTTCAAACTAGTGCAAAATGCCTATGGAACGTCACGCGCGGCATAACACTATGGGGCATTGTCCGATCGCTGGGCGGCCTCCGCGATAGCTCGGCGTCAACAGCGTCGTTGACCTTGCCCTGACCTTGCCCCCAAGTTTTATCCAGTTTTGAGTTCGCTCCAGCGGTTTTGGGTCGCTGTATTCGGAACGGTGGCGGCGGGTTGCGGTGCGGAGCCATTTCGGCTGCGCAGCACCGCATCACGTCGCGGGTTGATAGTCTGAGCGAACTCGGCAGGTGTCATCCAGCCGAGTCCGGAGTGCGGTCGATGATCGTTGTAATCGCTGCGCCAGTTTGAGAGCGCTGATCGAGCTTGGGTCAGTGACGAGAAGAGAGTTTCATTCAAGAACTCGTCTCGCAGCCGCCCATTGAAGCTTTCGATGAAGGCGTTCTGGATCGGCTTGCCAGGCGCGATGTAGTGCCATTCCACCTTGGTCCGATCCGTCCATTGCAGAATCCCGTTGCTGGTGAACTCGCTGCCATTGTCGCTGACGATCATCTTCGGCTTGCCTCGTCCCTCGATGATCCGGTCCAGCTCGCGGGCAACCCGCAGACCGGAAAGTGATGTATCGGCGACGAGTGCCAGGCATTCCCTGGTGCAATCGTCGACGACCGTCAGCACCCGGAACCTGCGACCATCGGTGAGTTGATCCGACACGAAGTCCAGCGACCAACGATCATTGGCTGCCATCGGAATCAGCATCGGTGCTCGCGTGCCAATCGCTCGCTTGCGACCGCCGCGCTTGCGCACCGTCAGCTTCTCTTCCCGATAGAGACGGAAGAGCCTCTTGTGGTTCACAATGTGGCCCTCGCGCCTGAGCAGCACGTGAATGCGTCGATATCCGAAGCGGCGACGTTCATGCGCCAACGCCTTCATTCGCTCGCGAAGGTCATGATCGTCGCTGCGGCTCGTTTCATAACGGATCGTCATCCGGCAAACGCCGATGGCTTTACACGCCCGCCGTTCACTCATCTGATGGTGGCTCATCAGATGAGTGACAGCGTTCCGCTTTGCTGCGGGCGTCACCACTTCTTTCCCAAAAGGTCTTTCAAAGCAGCATTGTCGAGCATGGCATCCGCCAGAAGCCGCTTCAGCTTCGTGTTCTCGTCCTCCAGCGTCTTCAACCGCTTGGCCTCGGACACGTCCATGCCGCCGAACTTGGCTTTCCACTTATAGATACTGGCATCGCTGACGCCGTGCTTGCGGCAAAGCTCCGCGACCGGCGTGCCCGCCTCGTGCTCCTTCAGAATGCCGATGATCTGTTCGTCTGTAAAACGCTTGCGTTTCATTCCCTGGTCCTCTCAATGGGCCAGAGCTTACTTCAAAATGGATCATTTCAACGGGGCAAGGTCAGCGGCATCACGCCCGCTCAGAAACTGAAAATGGCCGCGAGAATTCTACCGCTGAACCCCGTTAAAACGGGGCGGATTACCCCATGATTCACAAATTAGATAACAGAAATTATCGTTATTGGCCGACCTATTGGTACTGATTTCGTAATAGTCTTGACCAATCTCCGTGATGGGCATTAAGACATTGAAGTCTTCCAAAATCCAATATGAACTTGCAACCGCAAATCTTTGAAGACTTATTGTGCGGAATGTTGCCTTATTGATAGTCAGGCTGCCGTTTACATAATTGATGTTGTAGTTGGCGAGACCAGTGCCGTTTGCTGAGGACAAAACGTCCGAATAGGTTCCAACATTTGTGCCAATCGCAAGTCCGGCAACAGAATCGACGCTGTCGGTGCCGAGCAAGCCAACTGTCGTGAACGTATTAGCCTGCGACGAGCCGTTATAGGTTCTCGTGCTGGTCGAACCAGCGACCGTCAAAGCCGCTTTACCAATCGTCAGCGTGCCGCCGGAAATAAATGCAAAGCTATATCCTTTTGGGGATGTCAAGCTACCTAAGCCTACATTGATTTGATAGGGACCTCCCGAAACGGAGGCATCGATGACTGCGCCCGCTGAGGTCAGCGAAGGAGCTCCTGATACCGAGTCCTGTAAACTATCTCCAAGGTACGCGGCCGTGACACCTGCCTGCAGGCCAGTTACGACATAGTCAGATGAAATTTTTGATGTCGCATCCGTACCATATATTTTTGTATCGCTTACGGATGAAATTGTCAGCGTCGGTGAATACGAGAAAATGTATCTATTGCCGCTTTGCGACACAGTTTGACCAAAATTTGTTCCCCATACGGGGGTGTTACCACTATCAAGTCCATTGTAAAAATCGCCAAGAGGGCTTGCAGAAAAAATCTGCCAATACGCCGAACTTGATGTAACAACGCCTGTTGAACCGGCGTTATTTATGAAATAGCGCCCGGCGCCAAGGATGACTGGTGTCCCCGCCGCCGCCGCAGATAACGAAGCACCAGGCAAAATAACCAGATCTGAAGTAGAGCCTGCTGCATATAATGAAATTGATCCAGCAGTGAAGCTTCCAACATTTAGAGTTTTGGAGTTTCTAATTGCTATTGAACCAGTTACTCCTGTAGAGCTTAGGTTTGTTATGGAATTCTCACCAGACAGATTGACGGTGCCGAGGCCACTCATGTTCAAAGATGTGACTGTAATTCTACCGCTACCGTTTAATGTTGCACCTTGATTAACAGAGATAGCTGCTGCCGACGCGCCGAGATCCCAACTGCCGTTAAGGGACATTATCCCCGCTGATACACTGGTTGCACCTGTATAAGAATTGACACCGGTCAACGTTGTCGTTCCGCTCCCACTCATCGCGACAGAGCCGGCACCCGATATTGCACCAGAAAATGTAAGCGCGCCTGCCTGACTAAAATTCAGGTTTCCGGCGTTGGCCACAGAGTTTGAGAACGCAGCTCCATCGACAAGGTTGAGGGTGAGCGTGGAGCCGCTCGCTATAGACGTTGCGCTTGAGGCGGCTATTGATCCAGTCGAACCATTGCCAATCTGCAATGTTCCTGCAGAAACGGTCGTTCCACCCGTGTAGGTTTGATTGGCTGTTAACAATAATGTGCCAGATCCAAGCTTAACTACACCAATCGAATTGCCACCATTGTTCGTATTTGCAAAGGTTCCTGCATATGTGAATGCCGACGTACCCGTGTCGATCCCAACAAACGAGCCTGACTTGAGTCCGCCGCTTACGGTACCCAGACTTGCTATGTTTGACAAATCAGAGCTTGTGAAAGGGTTTGCGCCTGAGGTCGAAAGAGCAATAGTCGCACCAGCTGCAACCGATATATTTGATGCATTCCAACTGCCTTGAACGGCATTATAAAGTGAATTGCGACCGCCAAAATCAAGCGTACCGGCATTTATGGTCGTGGTACCAACATAGGAATTTGTACCTGATAATGTCAGAATCCCTGATCCTGTTTTCACAAGACTTATTGTGCCGTTGGGGTTCTGTATGTTTCCAGAGAACGTGCTAGAATTCGAATTGCCGACTGTAAATGTAATGTTGGCCGCGGAAGAATTTGTAACCGTTCCGCTTCCGCTCAGCGCTCCGATTGTTACCGAATATCCATTCAGGTCCACTACGCCGTTGTTTGTCAATCCTGCAGCACTTGCAGAGCCAAATCCCGTTGCACTTCCCAAAATCACGGTCATGCCTTGGGCGATCACGGTGCTGCCGGTAAACGTACTTGCGCCCTTCAGGGTCAACGAATTTCCAACGAAGCCAGAACCGATTATCAGGCTCGAGGAACTGTTACCGCTGCTGATTACGCTCGAAATCGTCCATGCAGATGTTGCTCCAATTGCCGTAAGTGAGGTGCTAGCCCCGTTGGACAACGTCAAATTGGTGGAGCAAGTGCCACCTGTACCGCTACAACCACTGATCGCCGTTCCATTTGCGTAGAGCCCTGCAGTCGCTGCTTTTGACGACCATGTGCCATAGCCTTGAACAACGGTGCCTGTTTGGGAGCCTGTGACAGTACCATACGTTACAGCGTTCGGGATCAATACACTTGATGAATTCAGCGTTGCGCCCGTCCCAGAAACGAATATTGGGCCGCTGCCGAGAGAATTGGCATTTGTTGCGATCAGGGTTCCCCCATAAACCGAGGCGCCACCAGTAAGTGAGTTCGCGGCCGAGATAGTCGTTGAGCCGGCAGAAGATTGAGTTAGGTTGCCCGTGCCGGATATTGAACCTGTCATCGTCAGGGTACCAGCTTGTATGAACGAGATCGTGCCAGAATTAGCAAACGACCTTGCAACTGTTGTTCCAGAAGCAAGATTCAATGCAAGTGTGGCTCCAGCCGATATTGTTGCGGATCCCGGCAGATTTCCAGTGATGCCATCTCCGATTTGCAGCGTGCCTGATACGACGAACGTTCCGCTTGTATATGTATTATTTGCGCTTAATGTTGTTGTGCCCGTTCCAGACTTTCTTATTTGTATCGAGTCAGCAACATTACCAATTTTCCCGGTGAACGCGGTGCTCTTTCCGTTACCGCCGATATCCAGAATACTATTTGTGGCTCCACCACCTTGAGAAATTGAACCTGTTCCAGAAATTGAGCCTAAATATAGAGTAATATTACTCGATTGAGGAGTAAGTAATCCATTGACAATATAGTCTGCGTTACTACTGGATGCTATTGATGTATAAAGGCCCAGTCTCGCATTTGCGTCCACTATAAACTGTCCACTAAACGCGGAGGCGTCCCCTGAGTATCTGATTGTTGACGTTGACGAGCTACCGCCAACTTCGAATATCCCAGCCCCACTCAACGCCGATGCGATCACAGAACCGCCTTGGTAACTCGTTGAATTAAAAAATAGCCGCCCCGCTGATGCGATCGAGATTTGCCCTAGGCCAAGTGTCCCTAAGCCGCCACTTCCTATGTAAAGGGTTCCATTGTTTATTGACGTGGCCCCGGTGTAAGCGTTTGCGCCGCCAAAAACAACAGTTCCGGCACCGCTCTTTATGATACCTCCGGTCCCTGAAATCGCTCCCAATATGGTGCCGTTCGCAGAACTATTTGAAACGTTTAACGTAACGGAGCCCGCAGTTCCTATAGAACCCAGCGAACTTCCCGATATACCCCCTGTCCCACTCGAATTCAGAACTATACTACTGGCAGAACTTGAACTGTTTAATGCCGCATTGATTATTATGTTGTTATCAGCTGTAAGCGACAGCTGAGCAGCACCGCTCCATGTCATAGCGCTATTGATCGTAATATCACCATTTGAACCCGAGCAACCGCCAAAAAGAGAATTGCATGCTGAGGTCGATGCGTTAACGTTAGTTCCGTTGTTAAGCGCTGCAACTATGTTGCTCGCGCCGACGTCATTAATTTCCAGATCCTGGGGGTCTATAATCCAAAGCCCAGAACTTCCATTCTTAGCCCCAGCGTCCACATTGACTGTCTGATCGATAAATCGAAAGGTACCCTTAGAGGAAGTCTCAATCAGACCTCCGTCACCACTTTCGTTTCCCCCACGTGCACTTAAGGTGCCACCTATTGCAGTAGCCACATCCGACCAAATTACGATTTCTCCTCCATTCCCCTCATTCACAGCATCCGCCATCAGAAGGGAACTACTATCTATTCTAACAGACTCCGCGTGTGGAAATGTTCCCACACCTTGCCTATCCCCCCCGACAGTTATTTTCCCGCCGCCAAGCGCGCCGCTTGTTGTCAGCAGTGAATTTTCGATCTCAATATCCCTCCCAGCGACAGATATTGAGCCTCCTATACCTCTAGATTTGGCAGTAATTTTTGCATCTAAAATCTTTACCTTGTCCCCGCGCAGAGCAATACTTCCGGCATTTTGTTTCTTATGGCTTGAGGAGCTTATGCGACCAGACACATTCAATTCGCCCGCTTCGCCAGCGTCCAGGTTAATTGAGCCATTACGACCCGAAACGGATTTCGCAGAAATAGATCCCGATACGTTAACAATTTTGCGGACCGTCTCCTGTGCCGTTGAAGCCTTTAACTCAACGAGCCCACCATCCGCACTTATTGTCCCGGTTTGACTGATAGCTACATTACTATCGGCATTGGATGTTGGTATTGCTACCTGTAAGAAGCCATCCCCTTCTATATCAAGTGTTATTCGCTCCGCAGATCCGACGCCAATCTTTCCAAGTGGCACTTGCAACAAACCACTGTTCGAAACTGATCCCCCAAGCAGTGCAATGAAGCTGCCTGGAGACCCCAAAATTTTGCCTGAATTAGATACACTCGCAGAGTTACCTTTACCTACAAAGTTCAGCCTGCCGGCCATAAAATCGTCATTTGTTATATCCAAAGTAGATGCTACGAAGCCACCAGTATTTACAACGCCAGTGGGACTAATCAAAATTCCATTTGGATTTACTAGGTAAACTCTACCGTTTGACACGATACGCCCCGCAATCGCTGATGATGTATCTCCAGTTACGCGGTTAAGTATATTTGAATAATCTCCCGGCTGATTGAAGTATACAACGCTATCTTTGCCAATGGAAAACGAATTCCAGTTGATGACGGCATTCTGAGATGTTTGGTCAATCTGTAGTGTGGTGGGAGTTTTAGATGTTATTGATGCAGTTCCAAGAGCGACGTTCCCGCCGGTTGGCAATGTATCTTGACCAAGAACAATATTTGCACTTGACAGGAAAACCATTGAAAGTATGGGGCTAAAGATAGCTTTAAACATGTTTCTCCGAGTCCCCATAACGCTAGAATCTCGCCTCGAGCGAGGCCGTGATCCTCCAAGAGAAATTATTTGTCTGCGAAAGATGTCCAATTCCTATTTCGATTCCGGACTTGAGGCCATCAGCGCTATTGTTCGAGAGAATCTCGGTTTTTAGACCTGCGCTCAACGACTGCGCAAAAATCTCGCGTTGTTCGACAGATGTCGGCTGAGTGCGTAGGCCCCAGCCGCTACCAACTGCGATGTATGGAGTTAATATAAAGTTCTTAACATCGCGGTTAAATACAATCCGCCGAGATATCTCTAGCCTAGCATAAAATCCTGTGTCCACTGCGAGACTACCGATGTCAAAACCAGAAATCGCGGTCGGTCCGTCGAGGGAAAATTGTTCTGACTGCATGAGTGGTGTTCCAAAAGAATATTGGAACCCAGAATAGACATCAAAATTATAATTGTCATTAATCGGGCCGTACATATGCACTTGGCCATCGATTTTCTTAAAGTAGGGCCCTGACCCAAATCTTGATAGAGGGATAGTGTTAACTGTCGCGTCAGTCGCCTTTCTACCCCCAAGACCAAACGACTGATTGATGAGCGCGTCAATCATATTTTGGTTAACAGAAAACTGCTTTCGAATAGAAAAACGGTATGCCCAGTATTCGTCTTCGCTTACCGGTATCAAGCCACTAGTGATCGAGTTTGACTCCTCGATATGCTCAAGAGCCATACCCAGGTTCAAATTTCCTGTGCGCAATCTTTCGATTGGATAAGCGAATCTGAATGCGGCGCGCTCGAACGATTGATGTACATCTGGTTGTACATTGTCAAAAGTTAGATTTGTTTTGGTAAGACTGTACTCAGGGTTGAACGATAGACCGTCATTTCCGACTGGCGATTGGAAACCGATCCCAAGCGAAGTGAACTGGGATTGTTTTGAAAACGGCACCGGATCTAGGATGGATGACGACAACGAAAAATAGGCCTGTTCTCCAATACCCAGTTTGGAGTTCTCGTTGATCGAAAATGACCGTCGCCATCCGCCGGCATCATATGGGATGTCGTTGCTTATTGAAGCCGCTGCGTTGAATTGACTATATTTTCCTTCAACTATTAGCTTTGTAGTGCCTTGTTGATCCCCCGCGGTGAGGGCACTCTTTATCGAAAGGCCGGGTATATCTGCCGCTAAAAGGAGCCCACGTTCAAGATCGCTGATTTTTAGATGTTTGCGATTGACTAGTGTCCTTAGTCTTGAGATCGCGATCTCGCGCAATTGTATTGGTATCCCCTGGGCATCGATCTGGTTGATTACCCCGTCAACTACTCTTAATCTTAGGGTACCCCCGTCCTTTAGTGACTGTGGAGGCACAACCACACGTGCGAAAACATATCCTTGGCGTGCATATACCTTCTCAATCGTTGCCGCCAATTGGAAGATCTCCGTCACTGTTCGACGTCGACTTGCAAATTCTTTAAGCAGTCCATTTGTTTCTGGTTCAACCTCCTTAAAGGCACCGTCCAGTTTAGTACCTGAGATCTTCACAGATAAATTGCTAACGAGTCGCGATGAATCACTATTTCGAATGTTGATTTCTTTGCTTGGCGAGGAAACTGCAGAAGGCTTAAAGCTTGGAGGAGTTAGCCTGCTTGCGCTGGGTTGCTGAGCGTAAACGGAGCCATTTATGGAAACTGCTAAGCTCCACATCAAAAAATACAAAAATCGATTTGACTTGGCTCCAAAAGCCACTCTAAGAAACCCCCATGCGATCTGATCAGCGGTTCGATTATCTTTAAAAAGAGTTAACAGACACTTGACAGATTTCGCGTGTCAGCGAGAGGTAGATACTAAAATGAGAGATCAATGCAAACATGTTTTCTCACTTGCTAAAGTCGCATGGGTAGTTAGCTTTACATTGGCTGCTGGCGCAGTGTGCTCGGCTGACCAGAAGACGCTTAATCAAACGACGAAAGACGGATTAGCACAAGCATCAGTGGCTCCTGATTTAACTACAGCGTCTTTTGGCGATTGGGTTTTGCGTTGTCAAAAACGGGATTCAGGCTCGACAGATAAGACATGCGAAGTAGTGCACAGCGTAACGGCTGAAGGCCAGCAAGGGACTATTCTGCAGCTCGCAATAGGACAAACGGAGAAGCAGTCTGAAAGGACACTGGTTGTTGTAGTGCCTGTCAATATTTCGTTTGTTCAAACTCCTCAGATTAGTGTTGACGCAAATCCCGAAGATAGTAAAACTTCAGTTTGGTTAAAGTGCTTGCCGGTTGCTTGTTTGGCGAATTTGCGGCTTGATCAAATAAATTGGAAATCGAGTAAAAGTGGGAAGGTAAGTTATATCGACGGCGCTGGAAGACCAGTTGTTACGCCTTTTTCACTTAACGGATTAGATCGTGCGTTAAATGCTTTAGATCGTCAATAGTTTCTATCTGATACTTAAATCACAGTGGCTTCTGTGATGATATATAAGGTTTGAGGCAAAATCTTATGCAAGACAGTACACTTAAGTATATACGCCAGATCGCGGATATCTTTCCAAACACACGACAATACTCGATTGGATAGAGTCGTATTCTCGTGAGCCTTAGCATCCCCAATTTTCACGATACGTTCGGTATCGTCTAATTTGAATTTTGCTTTCATCCCGCTCGCGACATCCGACCATAGCCTTCGCTTGCTGTATCAAGCCGGAACTGACGCAGTCTCTGATCCATCT
>ERZ1034381.214-NODE-214-length-11987-cov-88.121857_pt1 | contig 11987 bp, 13 predicted proteins | sample MGYA00520602_ERZ1034381 | MGnify/ENA primary metagenome ERZ1034381 (study PRJEB33736, sample SAMEA104288466) | Azolla filiculoides | biome: Urban; feature: water surface; material: ditch water | place: Netherlands | collected 2014 ...
TTGCGCTCCCTAATTCAAACATAACCGTGTAACTCTAACTTTTGGCTAAAACAAAGATAAACCTCCATTATTATAACATAAAATTAATTCTGCAAGAGGTATATTGATAACTGGCAAGCAGTATCTGGCAAAAATCGCATTATCTGTAGTATTGATCCACCACCGGATTTGGTGTTAGTAAGCAGTGTTACTACTTATACCGATATCAACGACTATCTACCCTATAGAGTTCCTCAAATTTGGCTGTACAAACAAAAGTAACTGTTTATTTATCAACTTTACCAAAACAGCTATTTACCTGAAACCCATAGCTACTATTTCCCCAATTTCAACTTACATAAGATTCTTCAGCAGTGTTTGGAAACTGCCTATAACCGCAATACAAGTGCAGCTATACGAGAATTGTATACAAGAATTGAAGAAATTTCTTAACTCGTGAAACCCAGTTGTTAGGTGATATGGAAAGTGTATGTATATGCAAAGCCGCTTTTATCAGAACAACTTGAGTTATGCGAGTATAAAGTATTCACTTATATGACTGTATAGTACATAAACTATGTTACTACATCTACCAATGCTCAGGGGAACATAATACTAATGAAGCTTCTCTGGAAGTAGAAGAAGGTGATTCTGAATCAGAAGAATTAGAAAACCTGGTTAACAGAGGAGAAATTATCCATCATGCTTTAGGTTTAAAATTACCAGGAGAATAGAATTAATTGGTTAAACAACGATTAGATACTTTATTAGTAGATTTGGGTCTATCTCCCTCTCGTCAGCAAGCACAACGGCTGATTCAAGCTGGTGAGGTAAGGGTCAATCAACAAGTAATTGATAAAGCTGGAACTGAAGTTGATATTACCGCACAAATTCAAGTTAAACAACGTCCTCCTTTTGTTTCTCGTGGCGGTGAAAAACTTGGTAAAGCTTTAGAATTTTTTGGAATTTCTGTAACTAGACGTATTTGTTTAGATGGGGGAATTTCTACAGGAGGTTTTACAGATTGTTTATTACAAGCTGGTGCAATTCAAGTTTATGGAATTGATGTTGGTTACGGACAAGTTGATTGGAAAATCAGAACTGATGAACGAGTTATTTTAAAAGAACGCACTAATTTACGTCAATTACAACCAGAAGAATTATATCCTGAAAATGCGACTTCGCCTGATTTAGCAGTGGTTGATGTGTCGTTTATTTCTTTAACTAAAGTTTTACCTGCGGTGTGGCGTTTAACTCAATTTCCTAAAGAAGCAGTTTTATTAGTAAAGCCTCAGTTTGAAGTTGGAAAAAACCGCGTCGGTAAAAAAGGTGTGGTGCGTGATGCAAAAGATCATGCTGAGGCGATTCTGCAAGTATTAAAAACAGCCTTGGAGTTAGGTTGGAAATATAAAGGTTTAACTTGGTCGCCAATAACTGGCCCTGCGGGAAATATTGAATATCTTTTGTGGTTAGGGATGGAAAGTGAGACAATATCACTGGCTTTAGATGCTGTTGAGGAAATGACTAAATCAGCTGTTGCGGATTTTCGTTAAAGATAATCATCATAAATGTGGGATAGTTGGTAATTAGATTTCCAATTACCAACTATCCCAAAAAATTTCATAAGTCGTAGATTAAGCACTCCAAAGCATCTGGATATATCTCGCAGTAACTTTCTAAGGGTGTTTGCCGATGTTGTGCCTGTTTCTGATGTGCTTTTTCTGCTTGTAATTCTTCTACAATATGCCAAGCTACTGCACAATTCGCTGAGTTCATGCCGCTTTCTTCACAGGTAGCACGAGCTTCCACAACTGCTTCGAGAATTGTTTGTTCAATGGTTTTAGATCTATTTTTATAGTATTTAATAGCAGAAACTCCATCTAAACTTGTCATGATATTTTCACCGTTTTCCAGTGAGATAAAGATATCTGGATCTTACACTTTTGGATTTGAGAAGAATGTTATTTATTAACCTTATTTAGATGCTATTGTCGAGAGTTTATAGATAAAAAATACTGTTGTGGATGAGTCAATATTTCAAACATCCCCTATTTTACCCCTGAATTCTTCCCGTAACCGATATAGAATTGTATTTTTATCAACTTGAGACAAAATCTCTTGGATAACGGTATTAGCACCTAATTGTCCCCAGGTACAGCCTTTTTCTAGATATACCTGTGCGGCTTTACCGATGATATAAGAACCATAACCAGCAATACTAGCTTGAGCAATACCTCCGGTGAGCTTTGCAAACAAACCACTGACTGTAATATTAAGGGGATTATCACCAGGTACGATCCCACCTGTAGTATTACCTAAACCTAACATTAAATTACTACCTATTTCTCCCAGCAGCAAACCACCAGAACTGAATAAAATACTTTTTAGTAAGTTAGTAGCTTCATAACCAGTCATTGGTAAACCATACAATTTAGCCAAAGAACGAATTAACGCTAAATCGGTAATTGCTCCACCAATAATATCTAAAACAGGAACGGGATTTAAACCGACAGCAAGGGCTTTATATTTAGTAAACTTCCAAATGATATCTTCAGCTTCTTGTTGACGGGAATCAATGGTTTTTTCAGCTATAGTGGCTTCTGCATCTCGCGCTTGAATCAGTGCATTTAAAGCCAATAATGATCGCCCTTCTCGATTTAGTATATTCAGAATAGTTTGCTTGAGTTCATCTACCTGGGGTGGTGGTGTTTCCCACTCATAACTTAAATTCCCATCCGGGTATTCTATCCTTACTTCGATTGGTGCAGGTTCAGCCGCTATCATCACAATTTCATCAGGTAATAACGGTTTATTGTGCAGATTTCCTGCTCCCAATTGTTGTAAATTTTTATAAATAGCTTTCCTATCTATTTCTGGGTACAAATCAACTTTATTAAACACCAAAATTAAGGGTTTTTGGGCTTTTCGTAATTCTAGCAACCCTTGATACTCAGTCCGGGTGATATCTCCAGACACCACAAACAAAATTAAATCTGCTTGACGTGCAACATCTCGCGCCATTTGCGCCCGTGATTCACCCTCAATTTCATCCAAACCAGGAGTATCAATTAATTCTACTAGCACCTTTCCTCCTGGTTTCCAACGCACAGAACGAGGCCATTGAGTTACACCATTGAGAGGTCCAGTTTGGAGAATTTTTTCCCCTAATAAAGAATTCAAAACCGCAGATTTTCCCCGACTCACCAAACCAAAAGCAGCTATTCTCACCACATTAGAATCTAGCTTGTTGAGTGTAGCTATTAAGGTTTCTATTTCTGGTTTTACCAAACCTGCCAGTTCTGGTTTTGATGATAACTGTCCTGACTTGCGGAGATAACTATACCAAGATATCGCTTGTGTGAGACTAGCACGGGCGCGGTTTAAATGAGTTTCTTGCAGATTACGGACTGAGTTAGGCTGAGACAAGGCAGAAAAAAATGGATTACATATCCACTTATAGCAGTTGCCAGGAAGATTAGGACATCAACTTTTTATGTCAGCGTACCGTAGATATTGGACTTCTTTCAGAAATTGGGGAAAGGGGTAAAGAGGATAAGAGGTAGAATTTTTCTTTACCCTTTAACCTTTTCCCCACTCTTGCGAAAATTACAGTGATGAGAGCAGAAAGCCCACCAGTGAAACCCTGAAATCTTTTTAGCTTTCAGGGTTTAACCTCCTTTAGGGGTGGGATGAATGCGATACACTTGAGGGGGTGATAAAGAACCGGGAAGGGTTTCTATATAAGGGTTATAGCCTTTACACCCTACTGATAAAATGTCCACTTGTTGCGAATAAAACTGATGACTTGTTCCATTAACAAGACCATTCTCTTCCTATCTTCAGGGTTGATGCTGACGTAGCTACCTGATAATTGCACAGTTTATTATCAATAAGCATCAGTTTTTTATCAATTTTTCCAAGGGTTTTTCAAGGGGTCTATCACGTAAAACCTTCGTCATATAATGGTTTCACCTTGCTTGTCGCCCCCTCAAGCGATATACTTTTTTATGGATATAAGGTGGCGATTTCAAAACTCGGAGAGGAGGTAAAAAAGCTCTCTCAGTGGGATAGCGTCAACTGGAGGGGAAATTTGAATTAAATAAATTAACTATAGGAGAAGAACTTATTACCACACCTTACAAAAAGCTAAGAAAAGCCGAACTTTCCGAAACTGAAAAAAAAGAGAATAAGGAATTATCTTCTAGAATTTGTTGAACATCTCATTTGTAGGCTGAAAATTTTTCGAGTCGCTAGTGACAGATTTCGTCTAGCTCGACATCGTTATAGTCAGGTGATAGAGAAGGTATGTGGATTAGTTAGGTTACATTTAAATACTTCATTTATACTAAGCCATAATATTTGAATGATCAGATTTCATATTTACCTTTTTAGAAAGCTATGTTTCTCAAAACTTTTGATGATTTTCAGATTTTCATCCCCAAACCCTGATTTTTACGTTCAGCAACGATAGCTCTTTTATCTCAATTATATCTCCTGTAATCCCTTCAAAGTAAGATTTTTAGCTTTTATGGATAGGTTTAATGCCCTAGGAAACAAAAAACAAGTGATAGCCGAATGTATCACTAGAGCAAATTATGGCATGATTATCGGCAACTTTGAACTCGATTTTAATGATGGGGAAATTCGCTACAAAACCAGCATTGATGCAGAAGGTGAGCGCCTCAGTTTTGCACTAATTAAACAGGTAGTTTACGCCAACGTAACATCGATCAACACCTGCCAGGAATTATGGCAGTAATTGAGAGTGATGTGTCCCCAGTAGATGCGTTTGCCCAAATCGAAAGCTAACAATTTGATCGGAAACAATAGCATGATAGTATTTAACAATGTTTTTGACGTTGAAGTTCCTAGACAAATCCTGTTGCAAATTAATCAAACCGATACGGAAGGTTGGAGAAAATACAGTATGGCACTTGCCACAAATAAAAAGGGTGATAAATTGGTGGTATTTGAATACTCTTTCAGTAGTTTGTGTACTGAACAATTCACGGGTCCTATAAACGATCTCTTAGAGAAAAAAATACAGGACTTACGCAACTGGCACAAATAGGGGGCCGGATGTAGCCCTGGCACGCAACAATTGAACTCAAACCAAGCAAATAGGAAGACTTGGGCGTTTTAGTTGCTGAATTAAATAATTAGAAAGCAATCTATGCTTGTTTTGATAAACAGTTTGACCAGTTTGATAGGCTAAATTCTTTAATCTAATCCAAACCAACATTGCACAAGCAATATGATTTCTCTAAAGCCTAGCTTTACGACATTGACAAGATTCAATACCAGTTATTTGTTTAATCTCTCGGTGAAAATACTCGATTTTTCCAACGAATTTTACATACCTCTTGTACAACATTCGTAGAACTTTGAGATAAATCGTTAGTAGCGATATAATCCGTTCTGTTGGTAGAAACAGCAACCCGGAATAGTTTCACTTTTTTCTGAGCGGGAAACCCTTTAATTTTTATAATTTTACCACATTCTAACTCTTCAGTACTCCATTCTCATAATTTAATAGGTTTATCTTTTTCTTTGGCAAATGTATCATCAACTAACCGATCCTTTTCTAAAGGGCAATAATAAATTTTGTCTAAACTATTAATATACAGCATGGAACTATTCACTGCATACCATGTGCCCATAAAAACCGTATCAGACGGTAAAAGCTGATGATACACAAGGTTGTGCAGCATATCTTTCACATAGTCTATCTTGGTTTTACCATCCACATCAGGATTAAAAATGCGGTAATCTATTCCCCAAAATCTTTGAACTTTAGGATTCACATATACACAACTGACTACACCAATTCCTTGGAGTATGCCATGTTCATTACCACTATATTGTCTCCTCACCATCTCTATTTCTTCAGAATATCTTTTGTCTAAAACACTATCATCAAATATGATGTACCCATTACCATCAGGTTCTACTACCTCTTTCACCTTATCCCATAGTAAACGAGATGTTAACTTTTCGGTTTTTAAATAATAGTTAATTGCATCATGGCTAATACTTTCTAAATGCTCTGCTAAATTAGTAATTGTATAATTAATTTGACTAGTTCATAAGTATTGGCAGTAATCAAGTTTAGTAAATCTCATTACCGTCAGCAACATTTATCTAATACAATCTCCTACCTATTTTCTCATGAATATTTGAATAATGTTTCCTGTTGCAGCTACTTCTTATGGGTTGATAAAGCTTTCGGTATCCGATTTATTTAATAGCGATGTACTATATTTCACCCATCGCCTGTGCCAGTTGCCTAAGTCCTGTTTATTTTGAACCAATTGAACCTGCATTTTGCTTAAAAATATCACGGTTGGCTTCTGAAAAATTTGAGATGCTTTGTATTGTTGATATCAGTTATGTACGTAACGAACCAGCAATGGAAACAGGAATTGGTGTTTCAATAGTGGTGCAAAATATTGAATCCCTTGCTATCTAATGAATTTAAGCTCGTATTAAGTATTAATTTTGCATAGCAAGTCTAGGATAGCCAAACAAAAAAGCTGAAGAACACCCATGGCGTGTCCCTTTTTGACAAGAAAAAAGACTTTAGGAAATTCGGAGGTACTTGTGAAGTCAAGAGCATCCCTAAAAGTCCCAAAATCATTCAGCGTGGCAATGATCCAAACTACTTCGAGATTGTCCTGGTGAAAATGGAAAACTGGACTTTGAAGAATTCAAAAATGAGTTGACACAAGTAGTACTAGAAAAAGTCGAGGATCAATACTAATAGATAGTGCAACAGTAAAAAAATTTAACTAAACTCTAAGGCATCCACCATCCGTATATTAATATAAGGAAGAAATAGAAATGGAAATTGATTACCTAAGTAGGTAGACACAAATAAACATAAGTATGTAACAAAATGTAAATTACTGGAAACCCTTGGGATTGCTTGATTCCCCTTTGCTGCATTCGCCATGACATGGTTATAAATTTTTCCGCCCACCTACTTATATAATGACGAAGGCGATGAGATAGAAGCTATCGCCAAAGGCTACCGAAATGATGTGTATGTAAAAACCACAACCGGGATGTACCACGTCCATGTTTACGACATAGTCCGATTACAGCAGGACTTTGAGAGCGAGTAGCAAGAGCAGGGGTATTATTCCATCAATCACAACTTAATACTGGTGGAAGAAGTATCGAGGAAGGTGGTGGTAAACACGGTGAAAAAACTGGAGGGGGAAGGAGTTATTGAGGTATCCATGAGCAACCAAAGGGATTGAGAAGAGATTTTTCGCGAATAATAGTGCCCAAAGAGGGAATATTTCCAACCTGAGAAATCCCGTCACGGATATATTCAAAAAAGCTAATTCCTAACTTACGAGTAGTAGCAACAAGAGACATAAAAGTATCCCAAGCCTCAGTCCCCTCAAGAATCTGAGTGGCATAACTAATATTACGCTGTTGCACCATCGTCCTAGCAACTAACTCAGCCGGGTTATTATGTAATGCTAATTCAGGATGCTCTAAAACATATAGCAACTCGGAAATTTTGAGCTGCGTTAATCGTTTTCGCTTGAGGGGGCGACAAGAATCGTCAAAGTATTACTCTTTAGCTTTTGTGCTGTCTTGATATACAACGACCTTAGACTATCACTTAGTTAGATTAGTGATTTTGGAGACATAAACCGTACTGTGCACTAATTATTCTCTCAGTATCCCTGGTTTTGGATCATTTTTTCCTTGGATTACTCTAAGTCACAGTAATAGAGGACCAAAGAAATCTACTACTGTGCTTTCTGTGGGACAGGAAGCCCAGACTCTACCGTCAGGTCAGTTTGGGTAGTTCACTCTGAGATTGTTTAACCACTTTCCCAAGAGGCAAGAAGAAATCCGGGTACGGAGTAGTGATTGCGAAACTAAGGTATGCTAAGTTTTATTAAGATTTAATCATTGGATGAACACACGATGAGCCTTGAACTTTCTCCAGCAGTGAAATACGGGTTGAACTTCTTTCACCCAGCAATCATGTGGATATTATTAGCATTATCCTTGTATGCAGCTTACTTAGGCTTACAAATACAGCGTACCAGAAATGCTCAAGGTGAAGAGAAAAAACAATTGATTAAAGGCAAATATACAATTAAACACCACCAAATTGGGTCGATTCTCTTAGCTTTGATGGTAGCGGGTTCAATTGGAGGTATGGCTGTTACTTACATCAATAACGGCAAATTATTTGTTGGACCCCACCTGTTAGCAGGCTTAGGGATGACAGGTTTGATAGCACTTTCCGCGTCTCTATCGCCCTTTATGCAAAAAGGAGCAAATTGGGCGCGGGCGACTCATATATTGCTGAATTTCAGTATTTTAGGTCTGTTTATTTGGCAAGCGTTTTCTGGTGTAGAAATTATCATCAGAATTCTTACCAAAGAATAGTCATGAGGCAGGAGGCAGGAGGCAGGAGAAAGATAAACATTCCCTGTTCCCTGTTCCTAATGACCAATGACTAATGACGCTTTTTCTTAGAATTGACCAGAAAGGGGATACCGAGAGACTGATGAAAATCTTCTTGGACTTTGCGGGTTAAGCGACAGGAGACTTGACGGACAATTTGATTAAGTAATCGATCCCCTGTAGATTGAATTAAAGAATTTGGTAAACGCTTAATAAAGCTAGGAAAATGAAGCTCAACCATCAAATCTAATTCCCATTCTACCCGTGTCATCTCAGGCAAACTTTCTACCAATTCCATGCATGCATTATAGTCCACATGATAACCAGGAGCTTGATAGTTTTGGATGGGAATTGTACGGATACGGTATTTACCTTCCTGTGGGTCCAACAGTTCCAAACCAATTTTTGGTTCAACTTCATAACCAAAAGCACCAAACCGACCAATTACCAACCCATAGCCATTATCACCCAAAGGTTGTACCGTCATCGGTTCAGCACAGTGTGCAAACCATGAAGAGTGACTATTAAGATATTCAGCCACCTTTTCAATCGGGGCATACATTTCCATGCAGTCTTGATGATGACTATAAAATTTACTTGGTCCCGAATGGCTCTTTTTCGATAGAGTTTCATCTACTGCGACACTTGAACCCACTAGTAAAACTGATTCTGTTCTTTCCAAGGATTGACATTCCCAGTTATTTGCTACCATAATAAATGCGTTTTTTGTATAGTTGGCAGTTTGTCTATATTTAGAATTCCCAATTACAGAAAGATTTTTCACACAAAAATGTAAATTTCATGAAAACATCAATAAACTGTCATCAACTCCATAGAACCACTACAATTAAGAACGAAACCAGTACACATTAGTTTGCTAGTATAGCGTCAATCATGAAAATATTTGTAGCAGGTGCAACAGGTGAAACAGGTCGTCGCATAGTACAAGAGTTAGTAGCCAGAAATATCAAAGTCCGTGCCTTGGTCAGGGATTCAGCAACAGCCAAAGCTATTCTGTCTCCTGAAGTCGAGTTAGTTATAGGTGATGTATTACAAGCAGAAAGCCTGACTGCGGTTTTAGGTGATAGTACGGTAGTAATATGCGCTACTGGTGCAAAACCCAGTTTCGACCCCACAGCCCCCTATAAAGTAGATTTTGAAGGTACAAAAAATTTAGTAGAAGCAGCTAGAACCAAGCAAGTTGAACATTTTATCTTAGTTTCTTCTTTATGTGTTTCTCAGTTTTTTCATCCCCTAAACCTGTTTTGGTTAATTTTAGTGTGGAAAAAGCAAGCTGAGGAATACATCGAAAAAAGTGGACTCACCTATACAATTGTGCGACCTGGAGGGCTGAAAAATGAAGATAACTCTGATGCCGTAGTAATGGAGGGTGCTGATACTTTGTTTGATGGTAGCATCCCCCGGCAAAAAGTAGCTCAGGTTTGTGTAGAGTCTATCTTTGAACCTGCTGCACGCAATAAAATTGTGGAAATTGTCGCTAAACCTGAAGCTACGCCCAAAACCTTCCAGGAATTGTTTCAACAAATAGGGAATAGGGAACAGAGAAAAAGTTATTAATGACTAACGACTAACGACTAACGACTAATGACTAATGACTTTTAAACTCAAAGGTGTAGAAAAACTAATAGCCCCGATAGCCTCGCTTTTGGGGTTTGTCTATTTATTACAGTGGTATATTGGTGACAATTTGCCTTTATCTTATGACCCCGTTTTTGAGCAAAAACAACCTCCTTTAGTTATGACGGAAGGTGATCCTTATATTCGAGCCTTAATGCGGACTATTTCGTTCAGTGAGGCTAATAGTAAACGTCCTTATTCTCTATTATATGGTGGTCAACAAGTAAATGACCTGAGTCGTCATCCTCAGATATGTGTGACTATTGTCGTTGGACCAAATACAGGTAATTGTTCTACGGCTGCGGGTAGATATCAAATTATTAATACTACTTGGGCTGAAATTGCACCTCGCTATCATCCCAACCCGTCTCAGGTAATATTTTGGTCTAGTTACAGTTTTGAACGTGAGTATCAAGATATAGTTGTTTATCGTTGGTTGAATGATCCAAAAGTTTGGGGAACTGATCTTTCTAAACTGTTGCGTCAGCAGCAGTTAAATGAAGTTTTACGCCGACTTTCCCCTACTTGGACAAGTTTAGGGTATGGCATAGAAACTAATTCTAATACCCAAGTCTTACCTAAAATTTATCAAAAAGTATTGGCTGAAGAATTAAGAGCTGCTAGTCAACCTAAACCGGCAAATATTAAATAATAGGAGTCAGGAGTCAGGAGGTAATAAATAATTTTCCCCATCTCCTCACACTCCACATCCTACACTAATAAAGTGATGCAGATTCTGGACAAATGACAATGTATTTTCCACGTGTGTATTATGTCCAGCTTGACTAATGATTTTTAGTTGGGCAGTTTTACATCTGTAGGACATCACTGTATTAATGTTGATAAATTTTTCGTCATTTTCTCCAACTAATAAAAGCAAAGGTATTTTATTTTCTTTAATATTTTCCCACAAGGAAGGCTGGTATCCTGTACCCATAAATTGTAATGATTTTGCTAATTCTAAAGGTTTATTTTCTAACCTACTTTCTAGCATTTTTTGATATTTGGGATGATTTTTGATCTTACTAAATATAGGCTGATTATACCAATTGTTTAGGAAAATCCGAAAATCACTTTTTTCCGTAATTGTCGTTAATTTCCTGGCAATTTGACTATCACTTTTAATTCTGGCTAATCTTTCTATGTTTGTCGCTAAACCTGGAGAAGCTGATTCTAAAATAACTTTGATAAATTTTTCAGGTAAATGTAGGGTTAAATATAAGGCTAATCTTCCTCCCATGGAATAACCCACTAAAAAGCATTTTTCTATTTTTAATTCTTCTAATAAATGGATTATGCCTTTGGCAATACATTCGATTTGATGATATTTATCATTTCCTAAAACTTGGGTTTTACCATGTCCGGGTAGGTCAAGGATAAGATAGGAAAAATCTTCACCTAGTAATCTTATAGCTTCATCAAATTCTTCAATGTTACCTATGAAGCCGTGTAAAAACAGAATTAAAGGTTTCTGAAGATTACCTGCTAAAGAATAGTTGAATCTATATTTTTCTAAATTCATTTTTTTAAAGTGCAGTAATAATTTATTACCTAATTTATTCCCTTTAAAGGGATGTGTATAAGATCTAATTTTTTATGTCTTATGCAACTATGTCACTCCAGTTTTTAAAACGTCTTTTCTTCAATAACTTTAATAGGAATGTCAATTTGAAATTATGTACCTTGTTCAGGGCCAGAAAGACAGCTTATTTTACCTTTGTGTTCTTCCACAAAAATTTGGTAAGTTTCCATTAGACCTATCTTTAAAATAAATGTTGTGGGAAAATAAATAGAGAAGATGTAACTCTGTATACCAGTAATATCCAGTCCCCTGGAAAGAATAGAATTATACCCCCAGGAATTAAAAAGACTAATTGGCATTAAGTATGAAGACTTTATCACATTAGTAGCATTAGCAGAAAAAAGGCATCTAG
>ERZ1034381.225-NODE-225-length-11511-cov-2.387832_pt1 | contig 11511 bp, 14 predicted proteins | sample MGYA00520602_ERZ1034381 | MGnify/ENA primary metagenome ERZ1034381 (study PRJEB33736, sample SAMEA104288466) | Azolla filiculoides | biome: Urban; feature: water surface; material: ditch water | place: Netherlands | collected 2014 ...
CGGGGGAACGTTGATGGAAGACCACGAGCCATATCTGCGCGAGGCGATTGCGCTGTCGAGATCGGCGATGGAACACGGCAACGAGCCGTTTGGCGCGCTGCTGGCCAGGGATGGAGAGGTCATCCTGCGCGCCGAAAATAGCGTCTTCACCGGCCACGATATGACCAACCATGCCGAGATGAACCTGATCAAGCTGGCCGCAAGGCACTACGACGCAGCCTTTCTCGCCGATTGCACAGTCTATACCAGCACCGAGCCCTGCGCGATGTGTGCCGGCGCCATCTACTGGTCGGGCGTCGGGCGCATGATTTTTGCCTGCTCGGAAGTGCAGCTTGGCGAGATCGCCGGGATCGGCCTGAATGTGCCGAGCCGGGCGATATTGCAGACCGGCGCGCGCGTCGTCACGGTGCTTGGCCCAAGTCTTGAAGAGGAAGCCGCCGACGTGCATCGGGAGTTCTGGCCGAAGCATCTCGGCAAGGCCTAGAGCCGCAAGCCGAAAACGCGGGCTCCGGAGCCGGGCGCTTGGAATCTGGTGCTTTGAACTTGGCGCCTAGCGCTTGCGCGCCCTGAGCAGCTGCCGGCCGAGTTCGTCGCCGACCGGCTTGCGCGCCGAGGCCGGCGGGCTCGGCGCAACAGCCGCCCTCGGACCGTTGCTGGCCGCGGTCACGCGCGTTTCTTCGCCATCCGTGCCGCCATCTGTACCAAATGTGTAGCTGTCGGCCCGCTGCCAGCTGTCGACGCGCGCTTCACAATCATGCGGATCGAGGCTGGAGACCAGCCGGTCGGCCCGGCTGACGCCGCCTTCGGCCCGCGCCAGATGCGGATAGATATGTTCGAGCACGAATACGGTTTCGGCCAGCGGCATCGCGACGCCGACCAGCGTCGTGGCCAGTTGCCGGCCGGAAATGTCGAGCAGGATGCGCTCGGCAAGCCAGCGGCTCGACGACAGGAGGTCGGCAAGCGTCGTGGCGAAATGGCCGCCTTCGTGGCTGCGGGCAAAGCGGATGAGCAGGGCCGCCTGCATCTGGCTGACCGTGCGCCGTCCGAGCCGGTCGTTGTCGGACGGATTGAGGTGCTGGGCAAGCCGCTTGATCTGCAGGCGCAGTTCTTCCTCGCGCGCCAGGCGCTCGTCGTCGGTCGGCGGCGGCGGAATGTCCATTTCGGTCCGGCGCACATTCGGAATGGCGTTCAGCGCCGGCATGGCGCCGGTCTCGCCGGCAGCAGCCCCCATTGCCATCCCCGTTGTCTGCACCGTCTCCCGCGCCAGTTTCCGCTCAATGTCGCGGGCCGTCTCGCTGTGGCGCAGGCCGACCAGCGCGTCGATGACGGTTGGCGACAGCCGCTCGCGCTTGACGATCGCGCGGGCATGGTCCGCCCCTTGCGTGCGGGCGATCATCACCAGCATCTCGTCGGTCAGGGCCGGCGAGGCGGCGAGGAACGGCGCGGCGATGGCGATCGGCTGGGTGGCGATGAACACGGTGATCGCCATCGGCAGGTTCGGGCTCTGCGACAACGCCGCGACCGCCTCGCGGCGGGCCTCCACCGTCGAATTGGCAAACAGCGGCTGGAACAGCTCGGCAAATTGTCGAAGCTCCGACTTGCCGGGAAAGGAAAGCGCCTGAAAACTCGTGACCGTGGCCATCAGAACAACGTCCTTTTTACGCACGCTGATGGGCTTTTCCAGCTCCCGAAACTGATCGCTCACGACAAACCCACCCCAACGCAATACAACTGTGGCTCAGTTTAGAACGAATTTGTTAGCAAGCTGTTAACTAACCTATGGCTTGATTAACAAACGCGGATGGCGCTGGACGGCGATTCGCGTACTGTTTAAGATATTAGGAATATGCGTGCCCCTGAGTAGAGTGGGCCAGATCCACGACAGAAGGGGCGCGTCAGAGAAAGGCGCAGATGACCCCGGATTGTGCGAAATCTTCCGCGACACGACCCGGATTGTGCCAGCCCTCCTAACCGGGGGCAGGGTGAAATCGATCTTTTCATCCGTCTCGACTGCTCAATGGAGACGAGGCATGGCGGAAATCATCAGGATGACGGACAGGCTCGATCTGTCGCGAACCCGTGAACAGACCGAGGGCCGCAAGGCGGAAATCCTGCTGTTCACCGGCATTCGTTACGAGCGCCGCGAAAGCGCGCAGATCCCGACCACCCGCAAGAACAAGCCGCGCGTGCCAGCATTGCCCAAGCCGCGCGAACAGGGCGTCACCTCGGACGTGATGCCGTTCTGAGAAATAGACGACTTCCTTTGCCGCCGTGCACGCTTGGCCAGCTGCGCGAAGATCACCGCCCGGTAAACGGCAGGCATTCGGCCTCGGCCAGGAATTCGCGCGCCTCCGCCTCGAAGCTCGGCTGCGCCACCATGCTGCGCAACACCGCATAACCCGTCGTGCCGCGATGTTCGACCAGGATCGTCTGGGCCAGCGCCGGGATCGGCGTCTTGCGCAATTGCGCGATCTGCACCGGCGTCGCCAGAAGCACATCGACATCGCCGGCAACAGAGGTCCGGTCGTTCATCGAGAACACCTCGTTGGAATCCTTGTCATACAGCGAGATCGACCAGAAGCTGCCGCTGCCCAGCGCCACCAGCGACAGCGGCTGTCGGCTGATGTCGAAATGGCAGACCGCGACCCGCATATAGGGATCGAGGCTCGACAGCCCCGTTGTGTCCGGCTTGACCTCGAGCCGGTGGAAGACGAAGGGCGCGCCTTCGGCCACCACCCGCGTATAGGCATCCTTGCCGGTAAAATGCGGAATGCCAAGAATGATGATGATATGCAGGAGCACCGCGCCGAAGACCCCGGTGATGACGGCGTAAAGCAGTCTACTCATTGCCGCACCCAAGCGTTTCGATCCCCGGCATGTCGAGGCCGATCAGCCCTGTCGAGCCGGCAGCCGGCGTGTCGAGCAGCGTCAGCACCAGCGAAAATGCGCCCGTATCCGGCAAAGCCAGCCAGTTGCCGGCCTTGGCCGTCGGCGAAATCGTCACCGAAAACGTGCCGTCGTGCTGGCGCAGAACGGTCTGCGAATTCAGCGACGTCGGCAGGTCGGCGCTTGCAACCAGCGGCAACCCGTCGCCGTCTGCGGCATAGAGCGTCCACAGCCGTGCCGTCGGCGTGCGCCCGGAAAGCCGGTAGGTGCAGGTGCCGGTGAGGCGCTGGCCGGCATCGTCGGCGGACGCGGTAAAGGTCAGCCCCTCGGCCGAACCGTAGAGCAGCCGCCCGGCCTTGGCCCGATGCGCCTTGGCATAGGGATCGGCCTCGGCCGTCTGGGCAGCGGGAAAGGCCGACCACACCCCGATCCGGATTGCCCCGAAGCCGACAGAGGCATTCAGCGCCGACAGCGACGACAGGATGCCGCCGCCAAACGCGATGATCAGGGTAAGCGCAATGAGCAGGGGGACACGAAACACTCGTCAGATACCTTGTTCGACCTTGCCGGCGACCGCCGGACTTGGCGGCTAGCGGTATCACTGATTCGGCATCGGGAAAAGGCAAGCCGCAGATCCCGCCGCCGGCCATCCCGCCCCAGGCCCACCAGAAGCCTACCCCGAGAAGCCTTTCCAGAACCTGGCCCATCAAGCCCCGCCATCCCGTCACCGGCCGCAGCCATGCCGCGCAGCCGTTCCTAGAATCCTCCATGCCCCCCATGGAACCGATGCCGGCGCGAACCGTTGTCCAGTCAGAGAAGCAAACGCCGATACACCGCGAAACACGAGGAGAACCACCATGCGCAACAGGCTCATTCTGGCAACCGCCCTGGCCACGACGGCAACATTTCTGACGCTGTCCGGAACGGCCGGTGCCCAGGAAACCGTCATCATCCAGCAGGCCCCAGCGCCCGCGCCGCAGACCGTCGTCATCCCCGGCGAGGTCCGCACCTATGTCATGGAGCAGCAGGTCCAGTCGGTGCCTTATGAAGGCGACGTGCTGATTGGCCGCGTCATCGAGGATCCGGTCGAACTCTACCCGATCGATGGTTATGACGGCTATTCCTACACCGTCGTCAACGAACGTCGCGTCATCGTCGACCCGCAGACCCGCGCCGTCGTCCAGATCCTCGACTGACGCACACCATCCCGAGGACGATCTGCAAGGAGCCCGGCGCCGCGCGCCGGGTTTTTGCGTGCAGCGGCCGCTGGTTGCCCTTGAGATGAATGGCGTTTGAAGATCAGGACCCGCGCCGACCGGCGCTCTCCAGCTGCCAGGCTCTCCAGCTTACGGGCTCACCAGCTGCCGGAAAGCGCATTGCCCGTCAGCGGGATCTCCCGCAGCTTGCCGCGCGGATCCTTCGACGAGATCGCGCTTGCCATATGTTTCGGCGACTTGCGAAACCATTGCGCGGCCACGGTGGCGAGATCGCCGATCATCGTCTGGCCGCGCCATGCGGCAAACCGCCGGGCGCTGGCTTCGGGCTCGGACTGGTAGAAGAAATCGCCCGACTGGCTAAGCGCATTGATGTCATCCGCCATCGCTGAAAGCGGCTTCTGGAACATCTTCGACGGCAGCGACAGTTCCCGCCCGCTTTCGGAAAACGCCGGCGCCATGAAATCGATGGCAAAGCCGTCCGCCTCGACCCAGCAATGAAAATTCTCGCCGGCGCCGGTCACATGCCCGTCGTCGCGGTGATCGGCAAACAGGATCAGCGTGCCGCCAAGATTATAGGCCGCAAGCCCGCTCTTCGGGACGGCATTGACCTTGTAATGCTGCTTGAGAATGAAGGCGCCGAACGTGGCGAAATACATGCCCGCCACCGCCGGATCGGCATTTTCATTGACCAGCAGGCTGTTGATGACGCGGTAGATCCGCTGGTAGTCGCTCTGCTTGATCAACATGGGTAGCACCTACACATATGGGGGATGTTGGGGGATTTTGCGCTTTCTGTAGGCGAGGGAGGCGCGGATGTAAACGGAGGAGGGGCGAGGCCGCGGCAAACGACACAAGGCCCCACCATCGCTGGCAGGGCCTTGTATACTCATTGATCACAAAGGTCCGCGCTCGAAAGGCAAGCTTCCGAGGCTGCACCGCTTAAGCGGCCGCAAGCGCCTTTTCGATATCCTGTATCGTGTGGCCGGTCAGATCCTTGTCCAGTTCGCCGACGAGAACCTCCGACAGCGACTTGTGGTAGTTCTTGCGCATTTCGCCCAGCGTGCGCGGGGCCGCAATAATCACCAGGCTCTTGATATGGCCGTCGAGCACCTGCTTGTTCAGCATGTTGGCGACACCGACGCTGAAGCCGTCTTCCGTCTGCTGGCTGTCGTCCGGGTTGGCGGAACTGCTCGGGTGGCGGCTGCCGGAGGAGATCGTCGAACCGTCGACCTCGGCCGCCGGCATCGCCCTGAGCTTGACATTCGTCGCATTGCCCTCGTTCTGAAACAGGCTCAGCTTTTCGCCATCGGCAATGGCGACAACCGTGTTCTGCGGAAGTTGCATATCAGGTCTCCTTGGGTATGCACGCTTTATGCCACCCTTCTGGGCGACGTCATGCAGGGATGGTCCGAGGAGGTAACCTGTTGGCGGGTGATATGTTCCGGCGCGATGGCAGAAGGTGCGAACGATGCTGGGTGGCCGGCGGTCCCCTTGCACCATGAGGGTCTTCGTTAGCGGCTTTTAGATCCTGTTGCGGCCAGGAGCTCAGACTGAACGCGCAGCAACGACAACGAACTGTGCACTTTCCGTCCGAAGGCAAGTTTGCATGCGGCCTCGCGGCAAATGACCGTCTGGGAAACAATCTTATAGTAAGATGACGTATCCGCACCCCGGGCGTGCTAGGGTGTTTTTGTCGAGCTTGCCCATTGTGGCTTGTCGACCGTGTTGCCGAGCTATGACCCGCTTCGCGAGTCTCCGGCCCCAGAGGGCCATTTCCATGCCAACGACCCCGACTGTGCATTTCGAGGCAGCGAGCACGCTTGCCGTGGTGGTGTCTTCCAACGAACCGCCGCTGTTCCTGTCTGATGATCTGAAAATCATTGCCGCGAGCGCATCATTCTGCCGTGCCTTCGAGATTGACCCGGCGTCCGTTCCTGGCCGGCTGCTCAGCGAGCTCGGCCAGGGCGAATGGGGGATGCCCAAGCTCCAGTCACTTCTGATGGCGACCGCATCGGGAAGTGTAAAGGTCCAAGCTTATGAAATAGAACTCAAGCGATCGGGCCAGACACCGCGGCAACTGGTTGTCAACGCGCAAACACTTGATGACGGCGATGTCGATCGTATCCGACTGCTTGTGGCAGTGACGGATGTGACCGATGCGCGCGCGGAAACGCGACTGAAAGATAACCTCATTCGTGACAAAGCTATCCTGTTGCAGGAAGTGCAACATCGGGTCGCCAATAGTCTCCAGATTATTGCGAGCGTCCTGATGCAAAGTGCCCGCCGGGTTCAGTCGGATGAAGCGCGTGGACATCTCCACAACGCGCATCACCGGGTGATGTCGATCGCCGCGCTGCAACGCCAGCTATCCACATCCCCCGGCGGCATCGTCGAGCTGCGCGCCTATTTCAAGCAGCTTTGCCAAAGTCTCGGTGCATCGATGATTGCTGATCCCGAGCGGTTGTCGATCGACGTCACGGCCGACGACAGCGCGGTGGAGGCGGACGTTTCCGTCAGCCTGGGACTGATCGTGACCGAGCTTGTCATCAATGCCCTGAAACACGCATTTCCCGACGAGCGAAACGGGACGATCTTGGTCGACTATCAATCCTCTGGACAAGACTGGACGCTGTCGATCACCGACAACGGCATCGGCATGCCCGAGGGCAACGAAGCCCCCAAGGCCGGACTTGGCACAGGCATCGTGGAAGCGCTGGTCAAGAACCTGGAAGGCGAAATCACATTGGCCGATGCCGGTCCGGGCACCATCGTTAAAATCAGCCATCAGCAAGGCAAAGGTTCGCGAACCGATGTGTCCAAGGCCGCCTAGAAACCAAATTTCCCCGGGCGCGCATTGCGGTCGCAGCGACGGAGCTTTCTCATGATTGCGGGTAAACCATGAACAACGGCAAGGCGGTCGTCCTGATTGTCGAAGACAGTGCTCTCATCCGAATGGGTGCCATCGATCTGGTGCGGTCGGCAGGCTACGAAGCGCTCGAGGCAACCGATGCGGATGAGGCAATTCGCATTCTTGAGTCGCGAGACGACGTCGATCTTGTTTTCACCGATGTCCAGATGCCGGGCACGATGGACGGCATCAAGCTATCCCACTACATCCGGGATCGCTGGCCCCCGGTGAAGTTGATCGTCGCTTCCGGCGCTGCAATTCTTGCAGAGAGTTCGCTACCTGTAGGAAGCAGTTTCTTTCTGAAGCCCTATGACAGCCACGCAATCACAGATGCGATGGCACGCCTGCTTGCGCCGTGATTGCCGCGCGCCTGCATCGCTTGAGTTGTCGTATCTGAAAAACCAAGAGGCTTCGTCTGAGCCACCTGCTTCACGCCCCAAAAGCATCCCCCATCTTCACCCTTCCTTCGCCAATCCCTGATACACCCGGAACTCCCACACCCCAGAAGGATTTCCGATGAAGAGAATGCTCGTCCTCGCCATGGCGCTTGCCATCGCGCCCTTGCTCGCCCCGATGTTCGGCCCGATCCGCGCCGAAGCCGCCACGCTTGAATTTCCGAGCGATGCGCCGATCGCCTCGGTCACCATTCCCGATGCCTGGGAGCCGAAGGAAACCATTTCCGGCATCGAGGCGACCTCGCCCGATGCGGCGATCTATTTCTCCATCGATGTCGCCTCCGATGAAACGATGGACAAGGTGATCGACGATGCGATCAAGTTCCTGACCGACAATGGCGTGACGATCGACGAGACGACCAAGAGCGATTCCGGCGATGTCGAGATCAACGGCATGACGTTTGGCAGCATCGAGTTCGACGGCGAGGATGCCGATGGCCCGGTCGAGGTTTCGCTCGGTTTTGCCTCGCCGTCGGAAGGCAAGATGCTGGTCGTCACCTATTGGGGCACCAAGGAAACGCAGGGCGCCCACAGCAAGGACCTCGTTGCCATCCTGAAGTCGCTGAAGCCCGCCAAGTAAGGCGGCCAGTTAAGCCGGCCACCACTGAACGCGGTATCGGGGCGCGCTTGGCCGTTCCCCGATACCATCGCCTTCCGCCAGATCCCGTAACTTGAGCCCTCGCCAGAGCCGGTCTGCCGCGCTATGTCTTGCGCCGACCACGCGCAATCAGCGCAGCCACGCATTGGGAGGAACCATCATGGGCAAGCGGATCATCTTTACCGGCGGCAGCGGCAAGGCCGGGCGCCATGTCGTGCCCTATCTGACCGGCCGCGGCCATGCGGTCCTCAATCTCGACCTCACCCCCCTCGATTGCCCCGGCGTCAACACGCTGCTGACCGACCTCACCGACAGCGGCCAGGTGTTCAACGCGCTGTCCCAGCATTTCGGTTTTGACGGTTTCGAAACGGGTAACGGCCCGGCCAAGGTCGATGCGGTGGTGCATTTCGCCGCCATCCCGCGCATCCTGATGAAGCCGGACAACACGACCTTTGCGGTCAACACGGTGTCGACCTACAATGTCATCGAGGCGGCGGTGAAGCTCGGCATCCGCAAGGTGATCATCGCCTCCAGCGAGACCACCTACGGCGTCTGTTTCGCCGAAGGCGACAAGGATTACCACCAGTTCCCGCTGACCGAGGACTATGATGTCGACCCGATGGACAGCTACGGCCTGTCCAAGGTGGTCAACGAGAAGACGGCGCGCGCCTTTGCCATGCGCACCGGCGCCGATATCTATGCGCTGCGCATCGGCAATGTCATCTCGCCGGAGGATTATGCCAATTTCCCCGGATTCCTCGCCGATCCGCCGAGCCGCAAGCGCAATGCCTGGAGTTACATCGACGCCCGTGACCTCGGCCAGATCGTCGATCTCTGCGTCGAAAAAGACGGCCTCGGCTTCCAGGTGTTCAACGCCGTCAACGACACGATCACCGCCAACGAGCCGACCCGCGATTTCCTCGCCAAGTGGGCGCCCAACACCCCGATCACCGGCGAGCTGGACGGCTATGCGGCGCCTTTGTCGAACGCCAAGATCCGCGACGTCCTCGGCTTTCGCGAACAGCACGACTGGCGCGACGAACTGCCGGACGGCTCGATCGACTGAAACCGCAAACGACAAATCAGGGCTGCGCCTTGCGGCCCAGTCCTGATCACTCGTTTGCGTGGCTGCCGTTACTGGCAAGCGGTCAGGCCGCCGGGATTGACGATTGCCGCGATGCCGACATGCGTAATCGTCGGGTCGTTGCGGGCCTGGAAGCAATAGACGTCATTCGCGTCGGGTGCCGCAATGACGCAGGAATTGGAGCCTGCCGGCACGACGTAATTGTTCAATCCGTTGATCGAAAACACCGTCGCGTCGCCGGCCGGATGCGGAACCGGATGTTTCGACAACACGATCGCATTCTGCGGCAGAGCGACCGCCAGCGCGGTAAACGCCGTGCAGGCGGGTGAAAACGCCATCTGCGCCGTGGCCGAGGTCGTGCATGCCGCAAGGGCAGCGGAGACGATGGCAACGGCGAGCCTTGCCCTGGATGCCGGCAGGTGGCGCCGATGGTTTGCGCCCGGCAGCATTTCCGTGCGCGTGGGCTGTGCCGGGATAGGCCTCGTCTGGATAGGCGAGGTCTGCGGGGTCATTGTCTGAATGGTCATGGCTATGTTCCTTTGATTGGTTTCTTCCATCGGGGTGAAATTTCAAGGCATTGAAGTCACGTCGAAAAATCCGGATTCTGCCTGGTTCTACGGCCCTCCTTTGGTTGAGAATGTGCCATTGGCATTGTAGGTCGCGGTGACGCTGCCAAAGCCGGTGGTGAAGTCGCAGCGCGCCGACAGGCTCTCGTCATAGGCAAGGACGTTTCCCGTCGGCTGGTAGCCGGTCTTGACGAAATAGACCGGCTGCGGCGCGCAAGCCGTCGTCATGTTGGGCGGCGGTGCGAGGAAGCTCGACAGGATGATGTGGCCGTCGCCGGTAAACACGGCCGCGCCGCAATAGAGTTCGGGAACCGGCACCGGCGTATAGGGCGGCACGTCGATGCCGAAACTGCCGTCTGCAAGGCCCGCCTGATAGGCCGGCGGCGACAGCCCGAGTGGGTCGAGCGACAGCGTGGTGCAATTGGCCGGACTTGCACCAGGATTGCCGCCAGACAATGCGATCGGCTGGGCCGCCGCTGTGCTCGACACCAGAAACCGTGTGGCAGCGCCGATCGCATCGGCAACAATCAGCGCATTGCTCGGCAGCGGCTTCGGCGCCATCGTGGTCAGCGCTCCGGCATAGACCTGGCGCTCGAACACGAAGCTGATCTGCGCGCCGCTTTGGACCGAATTGCCCAGGCTCTGGCAGCCGAGACTGCTGGCGAAGATAGAGCCGCTGGCGATCGGCGGCTGGAACGACGCCTGCTTTTGAAAGACGTGGAAATAAAGCACCGTCTGCGACAGGTTGCGCACGATGATCTCGTAGCTACTGGCCATGGTCTGCAAGGCTCCCCTGTCGTGTGATGCCTGTCGTGTGATGCCGTGTCCGGATGCTGTGAAGGTGTCAGATCCGGGATGGCCGAGGCCGAGTGCCCGGGGCCGTGTGACCGGGGCTGGCAGATGCGGATGAAGGGGGAGGCGGCTCTCCGGCCTCCATCCACATCGCCGGCCAGCTGCCAGCGCCAGCATCGGGGCCGGCGCCAGCATCGCGGCCAGCGCCAGGGCCGACATTGCGGCCGGTTGGTGCTGCCTATTGCAGCTTGACGTCCCACTTGCCGTCGGCCTTGAGCGTGACATTGGCGGTGGCATAGCCGCCGGTGAAGTCGCACAGCGCGGCATTGACGCTCGACTGGGTGAAGTTCATCACATTGCCGGGCGTATAGGTGCCGGTCTGCACGTAATATTGCAGGATCGGCTGGCAATCGGTGTTGTCGGCCGGATTGGCCTGGACGAAGTTCGACAGCACGATCCCGCCATTGACCGACACCGCCGAGCCGACATTGTAATAGGGCGGCGAGGTGAAGCTGGGCGTGGTGATGCGGAATGCGCCTTCCTGCACACCGGAAAGATTGACCGGCGGCGACAGGCCGAGCGTGGTGTTCGGCCCGACGACGGTCGCCGTCGTCGCGTCGTTCGGCTTGGCCGAAGAGCCAGCTACCGGCGCAAGGTCGATCGCCCGGCTGGCGGAGGAGAAGCCCGACGACGAGCCAACCTGCGGCGGCTGGTTCGACTGCTGGATGCCGGCATAAAATTGCAGGTTGACCTGGAAGGTCAAGATCGCGCCGCTATCGCCGAAATTGGCCAGCGACTGGGAAAACAGGCTGTTGGAATAGACCTTCCCACCGCCGGTATAGATCGCCGGTTGCTGGAAAAAGTAGAAATTCTGCGTCTGCGGCTCCAAATTCTTCACGTTGATCGTCAGCATGGTCGACATGGTCTCACCCCTTGGGTTGCGGTGTTGTAGCGTTGAAGACAGAGGGGTCCAGCACCCGATCAGCCCTTGGTGGAATGGATGTC
>ERZ1034381.235-NODE-235-length-11092-cov-2.197517_pt1 | contig 11092 bp, 10 predicted proteins | sample MGYA00520602_ERZ1034381 | MGnify/ENA primary metagenome ERZ1034381 (study PRJEB33736, sample SAMEA104288466) | Azolla filiculoides | biome: Urban; feature: water surface; material: ditch water | place: Netherlands | collected 2014 ...
ACTGGCGGGCGATCTTTTCGGTCTGGGCTGCATTGTCGGCGTTCTGCTTGATGTTGGCGGCCATTTCTTCCATCGAAGCAGAGGCCTCTTCGGCAGCAGCAGCCTGTTCGGTTGCACCCTGTGACAGCTGTTCCGAGCTTGCCGACAGTTCCTGGCTACCGGACGAGACGTTCGATGATGCAGAAAGGGCGTCGCCCACCACGCCACGCAGACGTTCGATCATGGCGTTGACGTAGGTCAGCAGGTCGCCGATTTCGTCGTTGGACTTGACCACGGCCAGCTTGGTCAGATCGCCGTCAGCAACACTCTGGACCGAGCTGACTGCGTTGCGCAGACCGCGATTGATGGACAGTGCGATCCAGACTGCGGCAGCCAAGGCGATCAGCAGGGCGGCGCCGGCAACCGCGAGCATGACGTTGCGCGTCTGGACATAGTCAGCTCCGGCCGTCTCGTTGGCTTCTGCCAGGCGGCTGGTTTCCAGCGTGACAACTTCATCAAGCAATTCGTCGATTTCGCCGACGGTTACACGATTTTCGTTTGTCGAAATGCGCAGGGCGCCGTCACGGTCGCCAGCCATCATCAGGGCCTGGATGCGATCATCCTGTTCGCGGTATTCGGTGGCCATGCCATCCAGCTTGCCCCACAGGACCTTTCCTTGCTCCGTGGCTAGCAGCATGACGCTGTCGAACGCCTTGTCGAAATCCTGACGCTGCTGGGTGATCTTGGCGGAATAGTCCCGCATGGCGGCGATATCGGTCGCGAGCAGCATGTTCTTCTGCTGGCGCAACTGCTGCAGCTGGGTAATGTTGAGTTCCTGGGCTAGCCTCAGGCGTGTTGCCGGGCCTTTCACGACATTTTCGAGCGTGGTGTTCAGATCGCTGAGGCTCATGATGGCAATGGTCGCGGTGGCCATGAGCATGATGATGACAAAGCCGAAGGCGACTGTCAGCTTGAGTTTAATCGAGGCGCGCATGTGGTTTTTCCTTTGCTGCGACTAGTTCTTCGACGGGTCCGCCGCATGGCGCTCATGGCCGACGGAGAAGATCGTTTGAAGGTTGGGAAGAATGATGAATTCGCCGCCACGGCGGACGAGGCAGTCGATGAAGTCGGAACGCCAGCGCATGCCGATGCTGGGTGGCGGTTCGCTGGCAGTCTTCATCAGGGACGTGACTTCATGCACTTTGTCGGTGCGGATGCCGGTCAGCGTCGGTTCGCCATCGACATCCAGCTCGATCACGATGATGCGGCTGTCGATCGTCGGCTTTGTCGCCTCCATGCCGAAGGCAAGGCGGATGTCGGCAAGCGGAATAACCTTGCCGCGGAAGTTGATGACGCTGCCGACGAAGGGCTTTGCACCGGGAACGGTCGTTTCAGGCAGGAGATCGAGGATTTCCTGCACCATGACCGCCTCAAGCGCGAACATTTCACCGGCAATGTCGAAGGTCAGGACTTCGAGTTCCTCGCTGACGCCCCAGAGATGATCGGGTATCTTACGTGCTGCTTCGCTCATCCTGCTGCGCGCAAATGCGCCTCCTGTTTCTGGCCTTCCAAGACGAGATGTCCCACGTCGAGGATGAGAGCCACGTCGCCGTCACCCAGGATCGTGGCGCCCGAGAAGGTCGCAACGTCGTGATGCAGTTTGGACATGGCCTTGATGACGGTCTGGTGGTCGCCGATGATCTGGTCGACGACGAGACCGACGCGTTCGGAACCGGTCGAGATGACCACCACCTTCTGGAAGGGGTCGGGTTTGCTGCCGGTGCGGAACAGTTCGCGCAGGCGAAGGTATGGAACCAGGCTGTCGCGCAGCGAGATGAAGCTGCGACCGCGCGAGCGCATGTCGTCTTCGACCGAAAGCTCGAGGCATTCCTCGACGGCCGAAAGCGGAATGACGTAGCGGCCATTGCCGACGCGAACCAGCAGGCCATCGATGATCGCCAGTGTCAGCGGGATCGACAGCGAGACTTCCGATCCCTCACCTGGATGGCTGACAACGTTGATGGTGCCGCGCAGCGTATCGATCGTACGCTTGACGACGTCCATGCCGACGCCGCGACCGGAAAGGTTGGTGACTTCCTGCGCTGTCGAGAAGCCCGGCTGGAAGATCAGCTGGAGCAGTTCCTGGTCCGAGAGTGCCGCGTTCGGCTGGATCAGGCCCGAGGCTTCCGCCTTGGCCCGCACGCGATCGCGATTTATGCCGCGACCGTCGTCCTTGATGGTGATGATGACCTCGCCGGCCTGCTGGCGGGCCGAGAGCAGGATGCGCCCTTGCGGCGATTTGCCGGCGGCGCGGCGTTCTTCCGGTGGTTCCAGGCCGTGGTCGCAGGAATTGCGGGCCAGATGAACCAGCGGATCGGCCAGCCGTTCGATGACGGTCTTGTCGACCTCGGTCGTTTCGCCTTCGGTTTCCAGTTCGATCGTCTTGCCGGTTTCGCGGGCAAGGTCGTGAACCAGGCGGCGGAAACGGCCAAACAGGCTGCCGACCGGGACCATGCGCAGCACCATCATCGTGTCGCGCAATTCGCCGGACAGGCGCTCGACATCTTCGGATACCGAGCGTAGCTGGATATTGGCGCTGATATTGGCCAGCTGCGACAGACGCGACTGGGCAATCACCAGTTCGCCGACACGGTCCATCAGTTCGTCCAGGCGTTCAGCCGGAACGCGGACGTTTTCAGCCGATTTGTTTGACTTTGCGTCTGCCGGACCAGTGTTCGTCGCGGCCTGCTTCTTCTCGGCAACGGGTTCCACGACCAGATCCGGTTCGGCCTGCTTCGGTGCCGGTTCGGTTGCTGCTGCCGCCTTGATCTCTGTGATTTCCAGCTGCATGTCGTCCATGACGAAGATGAACACATCCTCGATCGCCGAACGTGGCTGTTCGGTTTCCAGCGTGATGGTCCATCCGAGATAAAGGGTTGTCGGATCGATCTCGGCAAGACCGGGGATCGTGCTGGCGTCGACGGTGATCGTGCACTCTCCGAGTTCGCGCAGTTCGTCCAGCAGGCCTAGCGGGTTGGTGCCGTTGGCCATAGCATTGTCGGGCAGGCGGAACTTGATGACCCAATTGGTAGACGCGGCTTTGGCCGCAGCCGCAGCAGAGGGTGTAGAGGCTGGCACAACCACTGCCGGCCGTGCGGTTGCTGCATGACCATTCTTCCCGCCGACTGCCGCGTGCAGCTTGGCGAGAAGCTTCTGGCTCATGTCGTCATGATCGCCATTCGGCTTTTCGACCAGGGCCTTCATATGGTCCTGAGCTTCGAGAACGGCGGCAATCAGTTCGCTGGTTGCCTGGACCTCACCCTTTCGGACGCGGTCAAAGGCGGATTCGCAGTGATGCGTAAAGGCGGCGAGTGCCTCGAAGCCAAACATGGCTCCGGAGCCCTTCAGCGTGTGCAGTCCGCGGAAGACAGCATCGATCTGGTCCTGGTCGGACAGGTCATGGAGGAGATCGAGCAGACCGCTTTCGATCTGTTCGAAGAGCTCCGCCGCTTCCGTCCTGAAGACCTGGATGGGGTCCATTGTGTTCATTTGCCCAGTACTTTCCTGGCGATCTTGACGAGCTGTTCAGGGTCGAAAGGCTTTGTGATCCAGCCGGTGGCACCGGCTGCCTTGGCACGGCTTTTCATGTCCGCGTCGGATTCGGTGGTGAGGAAGATGATCGGTATGCCGGTGTGGGCCGGCGACTGACGCAATGCTTCGATCATCGCCAGACCATTCATGTTGGGCATGTTGAGGTCGGTGACGATCAGGTCGAAGCTGGCGCTCTTGGCCTTGTTCAGGCCGTCAACGCCGTCCACGGCTTCTGTCACCTTGTAACCGGCATTGGTCAGCGCGATTTTTGTCGTCATCCGGATGCTGGCCGAATCGTCGACGGTCAGGATGTTCGCACTCATTGTATTTCCTTCCGATGTAACCAAAATTGAGAAAAGGCGGGGTCCATATCCGAGAGAAAGCCGCCACGCTCGAGAACGTCGAACACGCGACCGTTCGCTGCAGTCTTGAGTGACAGGCGCTTGCCATGGGTGTCTGCATGACGCCGCGCTGCCTCGATCAACTGGATGAGGCTGAGATCGGCATCGCAGCCGTCGGGAAACTCCACCTCAACCGCTTCATGCTTTTCAAGGGTGGCCAGAAGCTGTTCGCGGGTGGTGGCTGCGTGGCGGATCGAGAGTGTGCTTGGCAGTATCAGTGGATGGCTCGGCATGTCTCTTCCTAGGCTCGGTGAGTGGCGGTTGTTTTGTCCAGGTATTCGCCCGGGTGTTCGTCCGGCTTTTCTGGGGATAGATGAACGGTCTTGGCGCTGCGGGCTTCGACAAGATCATCGCTTCCGGTCATCAATGCCTCGATTGCTGGCCACTGGCGCTCGAAAGCCGCGATGCAGGCCGGATCGAAATGTTTGCCGCTTTCGGTGCGCAGATACTCAAGCGCCTGCTGTGGGGCCCAGGCAGACTTGTATGAGCGTTCGCTGCACAGCGCCTCGAAGACGTCTGCGACGGCGACAATGCGGGCCTCGATCGGGATGGCTTCCCCGACAAGTCCGTTCGGATAGCCGCTTCCATCCCATTTCTCGTGATGGCCGCCGGCAATCTTTTCAGCCGTGCGCACCAGATCGGACGAGCCGTTTTCCAGAATCCTGACGCCGATCTGGACATGCTGGCGCATCTCGGCGATTTCGGCCTCTGTCAGACGGCCCGGTTTGGACAGGATATTGTCGGCAATGCCGATCTTGCCGACATCGTGGAGCGGGGCCGCCAGATAGATCATCCGGCAATAGGTGTGGTCGAAGCCGAGTGCTTCCGCGATCAGCCGGCAGATATGGGCGACGCGTGAGACGTGTTCTCCGGTGGAGCCGTCGCGATATTCGATGGCGCGAGCCAGGCGCCAGATGATTTCTTCCTCACGGACAGCCAGTTTTGCCGTCGCACTATTGACCAGCCGTTCCAGACCTTTTGCCTGATCGGCCAGATCAAGCTGGGCCTGCCGCAACGTGAGCAGATTGGCGACGCGCGCGCGCAGTTCAACACCGTCGAATGGCTTGCGGAGAAACTCGGTTGCTCCCGCCTCGATCGCTTCGATGCGGATGCTGCGCTCGGTTTCCGAGGTGACCATGATAATCGGGACATGCTGATAGGACGGATTTGCACGCAGTTGACGAATGACCTCGACGCCGTTCATCCGCGGCATCGTGTAATCGACCAGAACCAGGTCGAATGGCGTCGACTTGCACGCTTCCAGTGCCAGCACCGGGTCGAGAAAGGCTTCGACATGGATATCCACCAGCCCCAGGAGCGATGTTTGTATCGCTGCGAGCACAGACTTGCTGTCATCTATCAGAATAACGCGCACGGGCTCTCCGGCCAGCGCAAAGGCTGGCTAAAAAAATGGGCACGCTTCACCAGAAAGCGAAATGCCATAGGGGCACGCCGCCTGACGAAGGGCTAATTGACTAGATTGTGAGGATCGAGTGCTTCATGCAGCCGCTGGAACCGAGGCGTGTATTTCTGCGCCGTTTTAATGCGGTTCCTTGACACAATTTTGACTAGCAGAGTTAAAAGAAGCTTAAAGCCGGACGTGAATAGTTATCACGCCTGAGCTCAAGATATTGGATGGCGTGTTCACCGCCGGTCTTCACATGTTTCGACGCTGTGCGAGCAACAGGCCGCCGGTGAGGACGCGAAATTTATATGCTCTTCTCAAGCCGATCGTTCTTTAACTATATGTAATTATGTTATTTTACGCATTCTACCAAAACTTCGCGATGTTTTTTTTGATCATGCGCTTTCAGTGACTGGAAACGGCTGTCGCAATTTTGCACGTATTCTGCCACCTCATTTATGAGGGGCCCACTTGCCGTTTCGCTCCCGTTTGCTGCAACCAAAGCATGTAGAACAGCCCAAAAAAAATCTGCTGACGCACGTAGTTTTTACAGGCGATGGTGGCCATCGCAGGTTGCGTGGTTTGCCGGTCTGCTTTGGACGGGGCAGGTTTCGCTGCCGCAATCTCTGCATGGACACGGCGGGTCATCTGGGTTAAGGTGATTAAACGTTTAATCACGCCACTGGACAATCTCTTGGCCATAGCCCGCCCCGGATCGAGCCTTGCGCACATCGCCGAAGCCCTCGGCGTGTCGGTGGCGACTGTCTCCAATGCGCTGTCGGGCAAGGGCAGGGTGTCTCCTGAATTGATTGCGCGTGTGCGCTCCAAGGCGGCCGAGCTTGGCTATGTGCCGAGCCAGGCTGGCCGAGCCCTCCGCACCGGGCGTACCGGTGTTCTCGGCCTTGTCTTGCCGGATATCGCCAACCCGCTGTTTCCGCAGATCGCTCAGGCGATCGACTATGCTGCGAGCAAGGCCGGCTATGGTGTGCTGATCGCCGATTCCCGTGGGGATGTCGCGATGCAGACCGAAGCGATCAATCGTCTGATCGAACGCGGCGTCGACGGTATCGTCATCGTGCCTCGTCGCGGCACGCGCATTTCCGACGTCGGTTGCCCGATCGCTGTCATCGACAGTCCATCGACGCCGGGAAATACCGTGTCGGCGGATCACTGGCAGGGTGGGCAGATCCTGGTCGACCATCTGGGCGCACTCGGACATCGCAAGTTCCTGCTGATCGGCAACAACCCGGCATCGATTGTGCAGAACGACCGGATCGGAGGGATGAAATCCCGCCTTCCTGCCGGCGGCTGCTCCGAGGTGATCTGGATCGAGAAACTGGAAGCGACGAATGGCAAGGGCTGCACGCTTGGGCTTGCCGACATGGTCGCCAACGGCGTGACCGCCATCGCGTCCGTCTCCGACCTCCATGCCCTGCGTGCGCTCACCGAATTGCAGCGGGCCGGCGTCAAAGTGCCAGAGGATGTCAGCGTCGCCGGCTTCGACGATCTGGTCTGGTCGTCCGTGGTGACGCCGAGCCTCACCAGTATTCGCATGGACATGGCGACGATCGCAGACATCGCCGTCGGGGCGCTTGCGCGTGCCATTCTTGGTGAACCGACAACAGCTTCCAGCCCCGATAGCACGAACGGCAGCGTGGTTTCGGCGGATATTAAAAAAGTGCCGATGCAATTGGTGGTGCGACAGACGACCGCTCCGGTGGAAGAGCGCGTTGCATCATCATCCCCCCAGAAGGAGAACACAGATGATCAATAAGACAATGCTGGCATCGGCCACTGCGCTGATGCTGACCATGGGCGCTGCCCAGGCTCAGGAAAAGACGCTGACCATTTCGGTCTATGCGCTGGCGCAGGACGAATTCAAGGCGATCGTCTACGATCCCTTCGAAGCCAAGTGCGGCTGCAAGCTGGTGGTCGAGACCGGCAACAGCGTCGAACGACTGGCCAAGATGGAAGCCAACAAGGCCAACCCGGTCGTCGATATGGCCGTCGTCTCGATGGCGGATGCCTTGTCTGCCACGCGCAACGACCTGATCGAAAAGATCGATACGTCGAAGCTGTCGAACTACGGCAAGCTCTACGACATCGCCAAGGATCCGAACGGCGACGGCATGAGCGTCGGCTACACCTTCTATGCCACGTCGATCGTCTACCGCACCGACAAGTTGAAGATCGACAGCTGGGCCGACCTGCTGAAGCCGGAAAATGTCGGCCATGTCGCCTTCCCGAACGTCACCACCAATCAGGGCCCACCTTCACTGTTCATGCTCGGCAAGGCCCTCGGCAATGATGCCGCCGATCTGAAGACCCCGATTGCTGCTGTTGGCGAAAAGAAGGACGAACTGGTCACCTTCTACGTCAAGTCGTCGCAGTTGGTGCAGTTGATGCAGCAGGAAGAAATCTGGGCCGCGCCGATCGGCCGTTTCACCTGGGCACCGTTCAACAAGCTGGATCTGCCGCTCGCCTGGGCGACGCCGAAAGAAGGTCAGACCGGTGGCATGAATGTCATGGTTCTGGCCAAGGGTTCGAAAAACCAGGATCTGGCGCTGGAATTCATGGATTTCTGGCTCTCGACCGAAATCCAGACCAAGCTTGCCGAGCAGCTGGTCGACAGCCCGGCCAATGCGGAAGTGAAGGTTTCGGACGAGATCGCCGAAAACCTGACCTATGGCGAAGAGACAGCCAAGAGCCTGACACTCATTCCGTCGGCTGCCGCCCTCGACAACCGTGATGCCTGGCTTTCGGAATGGAATGCCAAGGTCGGACAGTAATATCCGGCCCATATGAATGCCTCCCAAGGCAAGGGGTGCGGTGGAGGAGCTTCGGCTCGCCATCGCACCTCGCTTGATCATTCTTCGCGCTGAAAGCCCTGTCTATGTTCCACAACCGTATGGAAGCCCTGGCGCTTGCTCTGCCCGCTGCGATCTTCGCGGCCGTGGTGTTCCTGGTGCCGGTCGTTCTGTTGTTGTCGGAAGGGTTCCGCAATACGGATGGATGGACACTGTCCGCCTTCACCGGTTTCTTTTCCGAGCCGCTCAATCGCACGGTCTTCCTGCGAACATTGCGTCTCGGCGCCATCCGTCGTGTCCGCAATCATCGGTTATGCTGCAGCCTATGCGATCGTCAGCCTTCCGCCGGAAGGCAAGGGTCGCATGGTTGGCCTCGTGGTCCTGCCGCTGATGATTTCGCCGGTGGCGCGCACCTATGCCTGGATCGTCATCCTGGGTCGCACGGGTATCGTCAACGAATTCATCACCGGGCTTGGCCTGTCCGAGACGCCGATCCGGCTGCTATTTACCGAGACGGCCGTGTTCATCGGCCTGCTTCAGCTCTTCCTGCCGCTGATGATCCTGTCGCTGGTCAGCGCGCTCGAAAACATGCCACGCGACGCGGTGCCTGCAGCGCGCGTGCTCGGCGCAAACTGGTTCCAGGTGTTCTGGAAGATCATCCTGCCGCTGACGAAGGAAGGTCTTGTCATCGGCGGAACTCTCGTCTTCACCGGTTCGATGACCGCCTATATCACGCCCGCAATCCTCGGCGGCTCCAAGGTTCTTATGCTTGAAACTCTGCTTTACCAGCGCGTGACGGTCGCCAACGACTTCGTGGCCGCCAGCGTCATCGCCTTCATCCTCATCGTCATGAGCTTTGCTGCGAATCTGCTGCTCAAGCGCTTGGCCACCGCGAGGAACCGCGCATGACCCAGCGTCTTTTCACCTGGGTTACGCTTGGGCTGCTGATGATCTTCCTGATCGGGCCGTTCCTGATCATCGTTGCCGCATCCTTTTCCGCCGGCGATACGCTCGCCTTTCCGCCGCAGGGCTTCTCGCTCAAGTGGATCGCGAAGGTCTTCACCGTCGAGAGTTTCCGCGAGAGCTTCGTCACCTCGATGTTCCTCGCGATCGGCGGCACCGGCGCCGCGCTGATCCTCGGCATTCCGGCCGCCTATGCCATGTCGCGCTACCAGTTGCCGTTTTCCGAGACGGTTAAAACCGTGGTCTCCGCGCCGATCATCGTGCCCGGCATCATCGTTGGCCTGGCGCTGCTGCGCTACTTCGTCGTGCCGTTCCAGATCAACATCACACTGGCCTTGTTTCTGGCGCATACGGCACTGGTTCTCCCCTATGCCGTGCGTGTTGTCTCCGCCAGCCTGAACAATCTGCGCTCCGATATCGAGGAAGCGGCTGTGCTTCTTGGCTCGACACGGCTCGGCGCCTTCTTTCGCGTCGTCATGCCCAATATCCGCGGCGGTATTCTTTCGGCTTTCATCCTCGGTTTCGTCACCAGTTTCAATCAGGTGCCGGTCTCGCTGTTCCTGTCGGGGCCGGGCGTGCGCACCCTGCCGATCGATATGCTCGGCTACATGGAAATCGTCTTCGACCCATCCATAGCAGCGCTCTCGTCGCTGCTTGCCTTCCTCTCCATCGGCATCGTTTTCCTCGCCGAGCGTTTTCTGGGGTTCTCCCGCTATGTCTGACCAAGATTTTCTGACACTCGACAAGCTGACACTGCGTTACGGCAAGACGCCTGCGGTCAAGGACCTCGACCTCACTATCCGCAAGGGTGAGTTGCTGGCGCTGCTGGGGCCATCCGGGTGCGGCAAGACGACGACGATGCGGTCCATCGCCGGGCTGCTCAACCCGAGTGGCGGGCGTATCGTGCTGGATGGTGTCGATATAACGCGTGTTCCGGCGAACAAACGCGCCGTCGGGCTGGTGTTCCAATCCTATGCGCTGTTCCCGCATCTGACGGTGTTCGAGAATGTCGCCTTCGGTCTCAAACTGAAAGGCATGCGCGGTGTCGAGTTGGAAGACAAGGTGCGCGGCGGCCTGAAATCAGTGGGGCTGGCCGAATTCGCCGGCCGCAAGCCGCCGGAACTATCCGGTGGTCAGCAACAGCGCGTGGCATTGGCGCGTTCGATGGTCATGGAGCCGAAAGTCCTGCTGCTCGACGAACCGCTCTCCAACCTTGATGCGCGGCTTCGGCTCGAAATGCGTACCGAATTGCAGCGTGTGCAGCGCGAGACCGGTGTGACGATGATCTTCGTCACCCATGACCAGGTCGAGGCGCTGGCGCTGGCTGACCGGATCGTGGTGATGAAGAACGGCGCGATCGAACAGATCGGCACGCCGCAGCAGACCTATGAGCGGCCGGCCTCGGCGTTCGTTTCGCAATTCCTCGGCAAGACCAACGACTTTGCCGCGACGATCGACCGCACCAGCATGCCCGCGCGATTGCTCGCGGGGTCGTGGAGCGCGCCGGCGCCTGCCGGGCTCAGCGGTCCCGTGACGATCAGCGTTCGTCCCGAACGGATCGGCTTCGGCGATACCGGCCTCTGTGCAAAAATCGTCACGCGCATCTTCCAGGGCAATCACTGGCTGTTTCAGTGCGACAGCGAATGCGGCCCTGCGATCGTGATCCGCCAGAACGACGGCCAGACCCAGCCGGCCGAGGGCGACGCGGTCCGCCTCGCCTGGCGTCCGGAGGACATGAGTGCGCGCGCCGGAGCTGCCGCATGAGGACGGCAACGGAGCAACCCAGCATCCGCGCACCCTGGGCGCTGACGGCGCCGGCCCTGATGCTGTTCGTCGGCGTGCTGCTGATTCCGCTGGCGATGACCGTGCTGCTGTCGTTCCACGATTGGGGCCAATACAAGGGCATCGAGCCGGTCTTCATCGTGAAGAACTGGCACGAGATCGTG
>ERZ1034381.236-NODE-236-length-11086-cov-2.372858_pt1 | contig 11086 bp, 14 predicted proteins | sample MGYA00520602_ERZ1034381 | MGnify/ENA primary metagenome ERZ1034381 (study PRJEB33736, sample SAMEA104288466) | Azolla filiculoides | biome: Urban; feature: water surface; material: ditch water | place: Netherlands | collected 2014 ...
GAGGTCAACCGTGAAGCCACCCTTGACCTGGTTGAAGATGACGCCTTCAACGCGCTCACCAGCTTCGAACTTGGCTTCGAGCTTGATCCAGCTTTCTTCGCGGCGAGCCTTTTCGCGCGACAGAACAGCTTCGCCAAGAGCATTTTCGATGCGCTCGACGTAAACTTCGACTTCGTCGCCAACCTTGAGCGTGCCGTCCTTGGCGCGCGCACCGAATTCCTTCAGCGCGATGCGGCCTTCAACCTTGAGGCCGACGTCAACAATTGCAACGTCCTTCTCGATGGCGGTGATGATGCCCTTGGCAACATAGCCTTCTGCCAGATCGGTCTTGGCAAAGGATTCTTCGAGAAGGGCTGCAAAGTCCTCCCGCGTCGGGGTAGAAACAGACATGAAATCTCCTAATCGCATCCATCTCGGATGCGGGCTGCGCCGGTGGTTCGTGTTGGTCGGGGCCAATTCCTTCGTCCGCTCAAAAGAGCTGTCCGGCGCGGGGACGGTGGGATTGGTCAACTGAAAAGGAAAACGGCTAGGCCGGTTCCGGATCAGTTCATGCTTTTTCCAAGACTGCGTCGATCAAGACCTTCGCTGCCTGAAACGCCGCCTCTATACTCATTTCCGATGTATCTAGCAAGTGCGCGTCTGCAGCGGGTTTCAAAGGGCTGTCCGCGCGGCCCATGTCGCGCTCGTCGCGTCGCTTCACATCCTCGAAAATCGCCTCGAAATCGGCAGCCCCGCCTTTGCCGACAATCTCGTCGAAACGGCGCTTTGCCCGAACTTCCGGCGACGCCGTGACATAGAGCTTCACCGGCGCCTGCGGGCAGACCACGGTGCCGATATCGCGGCCGTCGAGCACGGTTCCGGGTTCACGGCTGGAAAAGGCACGCTGTGCCTCGACCAGCGCGCGGCGCACCGAGGGCATGACGGCGATCTTGGAAGCGGCCTCGCTCGTGCGCCGACAGGATGTCGCGGTCGAGACCCGCGAGTTCGACGGTGCGTGCCATCTCCTCCGCAACACTTTCGTTGTCGAGCGGTTGCCCCGCATCCAGCAGGGCCTTGGCCGTGGCACGGTAGGTCAGCCCAGTATCGAGGTGATGGAAACCATAGGTCTCGGCGATACGGCGCGACAGCGTTCCCTTGCCGGCAGCAGCGGGTCCATCAATGGCGATGATCATCGGCGTCCTCGTCGTGAAAAAGCAATCTGCGTTTCTGATACCGATCTCGGTCATGAAAGCCAAGCACGCCGGCATCGGCTGGCATCGGCTGGCACCGCAGCGTCAAGGCGCGAATTGATGCCCATCGACCGGCCCAACCCGGGAACAGGTCTCCCGTCTCCGCAATTGTCGCAGTTTGCCTTTGACAGACCGGAGCGCAACGATTAAGGGGACCGACTACAGATTGGCCGGCTTTCCGCCGGGCGCTTGGCGCATGCCCTAATTCTTCACGACTTCATGAGGCTTTGACAGTGGCGAAGGCAGAACTTGGAACGAAACGCACTTGCCCTGATACCGGCAAGAAATTCTACGATCTGAACAAGGATCCGGTCGTATCCCCCTACACGGGCAAATCCTGGCCCCTCTCCTACTTCGAGGAGACCTCGGTCGCAGCCATCATGGAGAAGGCTGAAGAAGAGGAAGTGGCCGAAGTCGATACCGAGAACACGGATGTCGAACTGGTTTCGCTTGAGGATGCAGATGATGCAGCCGGCGGCGATGATATTCCGGACCTTGGCGACGATGATGTTGAAATCGACGGCGACGACGATGACGATACATTCCTCGAAGCCGATGAAGACGATGACGATGACGATATGACCGGCATCATCGGCGTCTCCGGCGACGACGACGAAGTTTGATTTTTCAATATTTTCGGACCCGGAGACGAAAAGTTTTCCGGGTCCGAATTTTTAGGCTTGCTATCTTCGGAAACCGAACGTATTAAGCCGCCACCCCGACGGAAGCACTGCTTCACGGGGTTCCCGGAACCGGCATTGCCGGACCCTTGATGGGGCTATAGCTCAGCTGGGAGAGCGCTTGCATGGCATGCAAGAGGTCAGCGGTTCGATCCCGCTTAGCTCCACCAAAATTCCTTCAACTGTAATTATGTCGTTTCGATTCAGACGGACTTGGCGTTTGTCTATTCGCTTTGAACGAAAAAAACGGCCGCGGATGTCTCCGGGCCGTCATTCGTGTGCATTGAGATGCATCGCGCGCTCAGCGCTGGAAAAGCTGGCCGCGTTCCCGGCTTTCGGGAAGATCGATCTGGAACCAGTCGACGATCTTGTCGATTTGGATCTTCATTTCTCGATCGCGGAGCTGGACACATAATTTGTCTTCGGCCATGCCGAGCGGGGTTCCGATATAGATTCGGTTGTTTCCGGTTTCGTCGACGGTATCAATTGCAAAACGCATGAACACCCTCCCCATTAAAGAATCGAAAATTGGCAATGGATGTGGATGTAGAAACGCGCGCTTGAGCGAAACTGACTTATCTTGATGGTTCCGCGCAATCGGGCGCGCAAGATGTGAAATATGGCTCGGCGGCGATGAGCGGTGCAGGTGGGATGCAGGAGTGAAGGAAGCCATATGTTTGTTGTGTCGAAATTGTTCTGGATGGCAGCGCAGCCGCTGTCGCTTGCGTTTCTCTTCGTCGCGGTCGCCCTCCTTGCCTTGATATTTCATGGACGCAAGACGGCGATGAGTGCTCTCATCGCCAGTCTGCTCATCCTGTTTCTGACCCTCTACACGACACTCGGTTCCTACGCCCTGCAGGGACTTGAGGCACGTTTTTCGCGTCCGACGGCAGATCCGGCAGCGCCGACTTGTATGATCGTGCTCGGCGGTGCCTTCGAGACGGAGGTAACGACTGAGCGCGGCGGCATCGAATTCAACCAGGCCGGCGAACGCTTCATCGAGGCGCTGCGGCTTGCCGAGCGGTTTCCCCAGTCGAAGATCTTCGTCTCTGGCGGAGACGGCTCGCTGAGCGGCAGCTATGAAGGTGATGCAGCAGTCTCCGAACGTTTCTTTGCGACGTTCGGCATTGCGGCCGACAGATTGATCGGCGAGCCCGCATCGCGCACGACCTTCGAGAATGTCGAAAACAGCGGTTCACTCCTCGAACGCAATGGTTTGAGAAATTGTCTGCTGATCACATCGGCATTTCATATGCCGCGCTCCATCGGCTTGTTTCGCAAGGCAGGCATTGATGTGGTGCCATGGCCTGTCGATTTCCGCACCAGCGGCATCGTCACCCCGGCGCTTGACTTGACCCAGCCGACCTTGAATGCGCAGCAGATGGCGACGGCTGTGCGGGAAGGGATCGGTCTGGCCGCGTATTATGCCCTCGGGCGAACAAGCGCGCTCTATCCCGCGCCGTAAGCCAACCCGGCTACTTCTTGGAAATCGTCAGGAATTTTGTGCCTCTGACCCGGACCGTCATTTCGCAAGGGTCCGTGCCTTCCTCGCGCTCGCAATATTTCGGGTGCATTTTCAGGACGAAGACCATGTTGCCGAAGCGCTTGATGAAGTCATAGCTGTACATCTGTGCGGTGGCGATCATGAAATAGCCGCCCTCCTTGACCTGGAGGTAGAAATTGAACGGGCAGCCTTCCTCTGAGCAGTCCGGGCCGCGCGTGCCATCGCACAGGATCTCGCTGCTATTGGTCACTGTGTCGATCAGCCCATCGTTGTTGATGTCGATGCGGCTGATGAAGTCGGCGCCGTATTGCACCAGTTTGCAGCGTTTGCCGTAGTGCTCCTTCTCATAGATCTCGGGATCATTGAGAAGCTCCTGCTGGGCATGGGCAATCGGTGCTGCAAGGCCGAGCAGCAGGGCAAGAAGCAGGCGAAGAAAGGGCGTCAAGGCTGAACCTCCGGTATGCAGCGGCCAAACGACAGGAGGCGCCAATCTAGCGCAAGCGGCTTGCGTCACCCTTAACGGCGTGATTCAAATCTTGGCATCTGCCGGATGGAGAATGAGACATGTCGCTGCTATCGTATCTGGACTATGCCGGCATCGCGCTGTTTGCGGCGACGGGTGCTTTGGCGGCGTCGCGCAAGCAACTCGACATGATCGGCTTTCTGTTCTTCGCCGTCATCACCGGCCTTGGTGGCGGAACCGTTCGCGACATCGTGCTCGGCCGCGTGCCGGTCTTCTGGGTCCTCAATCCGGACTATATCATCGTCTGCTGCGCCATCGGTGTGCTGGTCTTCTTTACCGCGCATCTGGTCGAGTCCCGCTATAAGCTGCTGATCTGGCTCGATGCGATCGGGCTTTCCGCCTATTGCGTGATGGGCGCGGCGAAAGGGCTGGCAGCCACGGGATCGCCAACGATCGCGATCGTTACGGGAACGTTGACCGCAAGCTTCGGCGGCGTGCTACGCGACCTTCTCGCCAATGAACCATCGGTATTGCTGCGGCCGGAAATCTACATCACGGCTGCCCTGGTCGGTGCTGCCGTCTTCACCTTGGCCAATGAAATCGGCGTGCCGCTCTATGTTGCATCGATGATTGGCGCGCTGGCGGCGTTTGTGGTTCGCGGCGGTGCGCTCTATTTCGGCTGGACCTTCCCGACCTACAGGCACAAACCGGGACGGCATCCGGATGAGGTGATGTGAGGCTCAGCCCTGCTTGGCGCGCAGGCGGATGATCACGTCGACATGCGCGATTTCCATGCCTTCGGGAGCCTCCGGCAGGTTGTCGATCGTCAGGTTGTTGACCGGGATGTCGAGAACCTTGTTTTCCCCCTCCACGAAGAAGTGGTGGTGGTCGGACACATTGGTGTCGAAGTAGGTCTTTGCGCTTTCGAGCGCGAGAACACGGATCAGTCCGGCCTCGGTAAACTGGTGCAGCGTGTTGTAGACTGTTGCCAGAGACACGGGAAAGTCGGCCGCAAGCGCTTCCTCATGCAGTTCTTCCACAGTCAGGTGTCGATCGCCCTTGGCGAACAGAAGATTGGCCAGCGCGATGCGTTGACGCGTCGGGCGCAGGCCCGATCGGCGCAATTTCAGTTCGATGCCAGTCTGGCACATTGCCATCGTCAAAGAACGACCTCCGGTTCGGTGCGAGCAATGTGCATCGCATCAACTTTGGATATAGCTTTAAAATCAGGGCGTTTCAATAGTTCGGGTGGGCACAAGCCGGTGGGCAGGCGGGCCAGGACCCCTTTTTTCGCCGAATTGGGTCTGGTGGTGCGGTATTGCTTCCTGTATCGACCTTGAATGAAATAGGATCGTCGTCCGGCTCGAATGTCGGCGATGACTGACCCAAGATTGCGGGGCTTCATTTTGCCTCTCTCTTGCTCTATTGGGTCCGGACATATGCAGCTGAGGGGGGAAGAAGAAGAAAAATGGTAACGAGACAATCTAGCTACAATTACGAAGAAATCCTCTCCTGCGGCCGTGGTGAGCTGTTCGGCCCGGGCAATGCGCAATTGCCGCTGCCGCCGATGCTGATGGTTCATCGCATCACCGACATTTCCGAAACCGGCGGTACCTTCGACAAGGGTTATATCCGTGCCGAATATGATGTCCGTCCGGATGACTGGTATTTTCCGTGCCATTTCCAGGGCAATCCGATCATGCCGGGCTGCCTCGGTCTCGATGGCATGTGGCAGTTGACCGGCTTTTTCCTCGGCTGGCTCGGGGAGCCGGGTCGCGGCATGGCGCTGTCCACCGGCGAAGTGAAATTCAAGGGCATGGTTCGTCCTGATACGAAGCTGCTCGAATACGGCATCGACTTCAAGCGCGTGATGCGTGGCCGCCTTGTGCTTGGCACCGCAGATGGCTGGTTGAAGGCTGATGGCGAAACCATATATCAGGCGTCCGACCTTCGTGTAGGTCTGTCGAAGGACAAGGTTGCCGAATAGGCGCCTGTCCCCCACCACAATTACGAGAAGGTCTGAGAGATGAGACGGGTTGTAGTAACGGGTCTTGGCATCGTGTCTTCGATTGGCGCTGACGCTGCAGAAGTCACCGCATCGCTGCGCAACGCCAAGTCGGGCATTAGCTTTTCGCCGGATTTCGCCGAGCACGGTTTCAAATGCCAGGTATGGGGCAAACCCAACCTGGATCCGACCGATCTGGTCGATCGCCGTGCCATGCGTTTTCTGTCGCAGGGCGGTGCCTGGAACCATGTTGCCATGAAGCAGGCGCTCGCCGATTCCGGCCTCGAGGAAAAGGACTACGCCGCCAACGAGCGGACCGGCATCATCATGGGCTCGGGTGGTCCGTCGACACGACAGATCGTCGAGGCGGCCGATATTACCCGCCAGAACAAGAGCCCGAAGCGCATTGGTCCATTCGCCGTGCCGAAGGCGATGTCTTCGACCGCGTCGGCCACGCTTGCTACCTGGTTCAAGATCCACGGCGTCAACTATTCGATCTCCTCGGCCTGCTCGACATCGGCGCATTGCATCGGCAATGCCGCGGAAATGATCCAGTGGGGCAAGCAGGACATCATGTTTGCTGGCGGTCACGAAGATCTCGACTGGTCGATGTCGAACCTCTTCGACGCCATGGGAGCAATGTCGTCGAAATACAACGAAACCCCGTCGACCGCATCGCGTGCCTACGACGCTTCGCGTGACGGTTTCGTCATTGCCGGTGGAGCGGGTGTTCTGGTCCTCGAAGAACTCGAGCATGCCAAGGCGCGTGGCGCCAAGATCTATGCCGAAATCACCGGCTACGGCGCGACCTCCGATGGCTATGACATGGTTGCACCGTCGGGCGAGGGCGCCATGCGCTGCATGCGCCAGGCCTTGTCCACGGTGAAGGGCGAAGTCGATTATATCAACACCCACGGCACCTCGACACCAGTGGGCGATTCGAAGGAAATCGGCGCCATTCGCGAAGTGTTCGGGTCCAAGATCCCGCATATCCAGTCCACCAAGTCGCTGACCGGCCATTCGCTCGGTGCGGCCGGCGTGCAGGAATCGATTTACGGCTTGCTGATGATGCAGGAACGCTTCATCGGTGAAAGCGCCCATATCACCGAACTGGATCCCGAATTCGACGGTGTGCCGATCGTGCGCAAGCGCATTGACGATGCGAAGATCGACACGGTGCTTTCGAACTCGTTCGGCTTTGGTGGCACGAATGCCACGCTGGTCTTCCAGCGTCACGACGCATGACGGGTATGCTGGGATCTATGCAGGGCAAACGCGGCCTGATCATGGGCGTTGCCAACAACCACTCGATCGCCTGGGGTATTTCCAAGGCGCTCGCATCGGCTGGCGCAGAACTCGCATTCACCTATCAGGGCGAAGCGCTTGGCAAGCGCGTCAAGCCGCTCGCTGCCGAATTGGGCTCGGATGTCGTCCTGCCTTGCGATGTCGAGGATCTGGCATCGCTGGATGGGGTTATCGACGCACTGAAGGCCCGCTGGGGCAAGATCGACTTCATCGTGCACGCCATCGGCTTTTCCGACAAGAACGAGTTGAAGGGGCTTTACGCCGACACGACGAGGGACAATTTCACCAAGACCATGGTGATCTCCTGCTTCTCCTTCACCGAGATCGCCAAGCGTGCAGCCGGCCTCATGGCCGAAGGCGGCTCGATGCTGACGCTGACCTATGGCGGTTCCGTCCGGGTCATGCCGAACTACAATGTCATGGGTGTTGCGAAAGCCGCCCTTGAAGCATCCGTGCGGTATCTGGCGGCCGACTATGGTCCACGCGGGATCCGCGTCAATGCGATCTCCGCAGGCCCGATCCGCACGCTGGCAGGTGCCGGCATTGCCGATGCGCGTGCGATGTTGTCCTGGCAGCAGAAGAACTCTCCGCTCCGCCGCAGCGTCACGATCGAGGATGTCGGCAGTTCGGCGCTTTATCTCCTCTCGGACATGTCGCGCGGCGTCACCGGTGAAATCCACTACGTGGATGCGGGCTACAACGTCACATCAATGCCGGCGCTGGATGTTCTCGCCAGTGCCGACAGCGAATAAGATATAAAAAAGCCTGGCGCGTCTCGTAACGCGCCAGGCATTCAGTCGGAAGGTCCGCTAGCCGATGGGAAATCGGCTACTCCGAGTGAGTTTGATCCGAATGATCGATTGCGCCGATCAACATTGCGATGCTCACGGCATGCAGGAGATTGCTGGCATTGAGCTTGATCCGCGCCGATGTGAGCGCCACATCGATTTCCGAGCGCGATAGAGCCAGGCCATTAACGGCTTCGTCAGGCTTTCTGCCTTCGGCAACCAGCGTCAGGCAGTGTATTTCACGATCTGTGAGAATCGGAGAAATCAATCGATCTCCGATCGCCAAATGGGTGTCGGTCATCATTTTCTTTAGGCCGGGAAGGTGAAGCCACAAAAGACGGAAGGGCTAAACCCGCTCGTCAACACGAGGCGCCCTTATAATGCAACCGGACACAAAGTATTTATCCCCACACGCCAAAGTCTTACCTTCAGATGCAGGCCAGCGGGATTACGTGAAGTGTGAGCTGATGCCGAAACTCTATTTCGCGGTACAATCGCTTTTTTGTCAACACTTTAAGTCTATGCCGACTTTCGCTCGCGCACCTCGGTTGGGGTGTGGCCGAACCAACGGGTCACCGAACGCGTGAAGGCGCTGGGCGCCGAATAGCCGAGCCGGTAGCAGATTTCGGAGATCGGCAACTCGCTTTCCGTGAGCAGATTGAAGCTAACCTCGCGGCGGATACTGTCGCGCAGGTCGTTCATGCTCGTGCCGTGCTGGGCAAGCCGCCTCTGGAATGTGCGCTCTGACAGGCCGAAATAAGGAGCAATGTCAGACAGCGGATATTCGCCATCGCAGACATGCAGAAGCAGATAGTGGCGCACCTGGTCGAGAAAGTCGCCATCCATATCCAGAGTGGCAGGCCGGGCAGAACGGCATTGCATGTCCATCAGTTCGTGCAGGCGCCTGTCGCCCGCCGGATTGACCGCTTCAAGAAAACTGGGCGGAAACCGGATGCAGTTCATCCTCTGACCAAAACTGACTTTCCGGGTGAGACACTCCCGAAACGGTTGGATATTCCGTGGCCTTGGTCTCTCCAGTTCGATTTCGACCTGATCGGTCAGCAAGCCTGCAAGATCGCGTGCGCGCTGCATGACAAGCGCTACGGACATATCTACATACTGATCGCGCTTCACGATGATCGGCGCAAAGGTCCATGAAAGAAGCGCGCCGCGCTCGTCGACCAACAGCCGCGAATAGCTGGTATGGGTTACATACTGGATATGTGCATCGAGGAACTGAACGAAATCGAGACCAGTCGGTGCGGATAGCAATCCGTAGCCGAACGCGCCGGTCGAACCCGGTTCATAGGCTTGCACGCTCACAAGGCCGAAAGCCTCGTCATCAGACAGCAGCGCGCAAGCCTCCAGAAGCCTGCACAGGCGATCAAGGCTGATGCGGGCGGTCATGCTCTGGAAACAGGCTGGATTGATGTCCAGCGCCTTGCAAATCGGAACGATATCTATGCCGTAACTCTGGGCGTGAACCACCACGGCCGAGGCAAGGCCTGCGACGGTCGTCAGTTCATCGGTCAGATTCTTTTGCGGCATCGGGAAGCCTGGCGCCGAAGGGAAAGAGCTTGGCGTCAAAAGCTAAGTCAAGACACAGCGGGAGTCGAGTGCCGTGGCCACGGAAGATATCAATCTCCCGTGACTGTATGCTAAAATATGAACTAGCGCTTCGCCCAAAGGACTTTGAAGCGAGAGTTGCGGCAGGTTTCACCATGCTGCTTGAAGTTGGCCGCAAGAACGGCCTCGTAGGACAGGCCCCGATTCGCCACCAGAAGCAATTCGCCACCGTTGCGCAGAGCCTCGGCGGCGGCCTTGATCATCGCTTCGCCGATGGAAGGTTCGGCGGCATGCCCTTCGTGGAAGGGCGGGTTCATGATCACCAGATCATATTTTTCCTTCGCCGGTTCGTTGCCAAGATCCTGCCAGAAGAAACGCGTCGTCAGCTTCGGGCAATTGCTCGCAAGATTCTTGCGGGCATGCTCCAGCGCGTCATGGCTGGCCTCGAAAAGATCAATGCGGTTGGTGCGCGGCGACTTCTCGGCAAGCATGACGGAGAGATAGCCCCAGCCTGCGCCAAAGTCGGCGGCATTGCCGTCGAAATTGGTCGGCAGCCGGCTTGCCAAAAGCTCTGAACCGTCATCGACATGCGCGTGCGAAAACAGGCCGGCACGTGTCTCGAAACGACCGTCAATGATGACCGGCTTGGCCTGCAGCGTCGCGATCGCGGCGGATACATCCGCAGGCACGGTAAACCAGACTGCGACGCCGTGATACTTCGGCATCGATTCCGGCGCGAAGCCCAGGCGATCGAGCTGTTTGCGCAATGGCTGAACGCCATCTTCCTTGGCACCGGCGATCACGACGAGACCACCAGACTTGACGCGCTTCAGCGCTTCGGCAACGCGGTCTTCATTGATGCCCTTGTGCCTGTCGCACAGGATCAGCGCACCATCGAAGTCATCGCCTTCGACGACAGCCACAGGCGCCTGGTGCGCGGCTTCCAGCCGGCGGAAATCGGGGCGGAAGCCCTGGACAACGGTCAGCTCAGCAGCAAAGCCGTCAGGCTTGGCGAAGCCTGCTTCGGCACCGAGAAAGAGATAGCGCGTGCCTTCGCCAGGCAGCGCGACGGTTTCCGTCACAAACGGATGGAACAGGGTCTTCAGCGTTTCGCGGCTCATGTCGTGGCCCTCTAGAGCAGTTCAGGGAAGGGCGTCGGGGCCGCTTCGGTTGAAGACTGCGTCAAACAATCGGATAACAAAAAAGGCGCGGAAGTTATTCCGCGCCTCTGGATCAGCAGGAAGCGCGCTTATTCAGCGGCTTCGCCACCTTCGTTCTTCTTTTCGACGACTTCCTTGCCGGTCGTCTGATCGACGGCCTTCATCGAAAGGCGAACCTTGCCGCGCTCATCGAAGCCCATCAGCTTGACCCAGACCTTCTGGCCTTCCTTGACCACGTCCTGCGTCTTGGCAACACGATCGGAAGCGAGCTGGCTGATATGAACCAGGCCGTCACGCGAACCGAAGAAGTTGACGAAGGCGCCGAAGTCGGCCGTCTTCACAACGGTGCCTTCATAGACGACGCCGACTTCCGGCTCGGCCACGAT
>ERZ1034381.237-NODE-237-length-11079-cov-2.186956_pt1 | contig 11079 bp, 9 predicted proteins | sample MGYA00520602_ERZ1034381 | MGnify/ENA primary metagenome ERZ1034381 (study PRJEB33736, sample SAMEA104288466) | Azolla filiculoides | biome: Urban; feature: water surface; material: ditch water | place: Netherlands | collected 2014 ...
CCACCTTCCGGCGAGGCGAGGAACGCGTCCAGCAGTTCGAACGTGCTTTGTACATGCTCGATACGCTGGCGGGTGATGTCGCCAATCTGCAAACCCGAAAGTACGCTGGCTATCTTGCCCTGAACCCGGCCGGTCACCTGTTTGACATCGCTGGCAACCGCCGACATCTGCGCATATTGCTGTGCGATGCGGCTCGAGCTCTGATCGAGATTGCTGACAATGCGTGGAACCGTGGTGTCGAAATCGCTGCGGATGCCTTCGGCAAAATCACGCGCGGTCCGCAACTGCGCCCGCATCACGCTCAGTTGCGCGACGAACTTGTCCACCTCTTCCGCGCCGAACTGCACCCGGTCGCGAATTTCATCGGCAAATTCCGCGAACTCGGCAAGTCCAGCACCGGTGATCTTCACCGTAATGGCGAAGGTACGCAGATAGCGGATGGTCTCGCGCATGTCGTCGAGGTGAAGGCTGCTCGAATGGCAAATGTCGGAAATCTCGACAAACTTCGTGTGCCGCGCTTCAGCGATCTTCGGCAGAAGCGCCAGATTGGAAACGGTGCTCCGCAGCCCCTTGACCGTCGACGCCGTGGTCTCCCCGTCGAGGGTATTCGTCAGGCGATCGAGGATATCGACCAGTCCGTTCAGGATTTCCATCACTGAAACAAGAACCGCGCCCGCGTCGAGAAATGATTTCTCGATCGCCGAATGAGCCAGATTGAGTTTTGAGACCAAGTCCGTCCGCAAATCTGGACCAACTGTCGTAAGCTTGAAATTATGCTTCACAACACACCCTACGCTACTTTGTAGAGGCTAACGTAACCGACACTGTGAAAAGAGTAGTAAATTCAGGGCGCAACAAATTGCGAAAGTCGGCCAATACGACTTGTGATGGGTTTTACAGTTAATGGATTTGCGTCAGCAATCCGCCGTTCTATCGAGGGGAATACGGTTGGCTCGTGGCAAGAGGCGCTGACGATCATCGACTCGGACGCCCCGCGATTGACGCCCCTTTACAACCCGTAGATCACATAAAATCACATTGCTGCAATTTCGCCTGATAGCGACGATATGACACTGCAAATCACTCGCGAGCAATTCGCGATCCCAACGGAAATTCGTGCGAAGAGGGTTTCGCGCGCGATTTCTGGACGTCGTGAAGGAAATTGGCTGGCCATGACTTGGCATTCGTCAACGGAACTTCCGGGCATGAAATGCTGGAGAAATGTCACCTGTCATTCCTTATAGGCCATGTGCTTTTTCGAAACAAAAAGCCCGTTTCACCTCTAAAGAGAGCAACCTGTGGCAGTCCAGCCGAACATAGTGATCCCCGTCACCTTGGGCGATACTTGCCTAATTTATTGATAGAAAAAGGAATTTACCGTATCAGCACAATGACGAGCAACTTAGTTATGTTGCACAACAACATAATCGACACAATTCTTGCCGCGTCGCAGCATCTTGACACCCCCTGCGTTCTCTCCGAACATGTTCTGGCCAAAGCTTGTCATTTGCGAACACGTTCGCCCGAGCGCATCGGTCAGTTTGGAGAATTTGTGGCAAAGTCGATCGATTGGAGCTGCAATGGAAAACACTAGCAAGATAAGGGTCCTTGTTTTGGACGAGAACCCGGTCCTGGTGGACGGCCTGAGCTTTCTGATAAATTCGACACGACAGCTGAAATCACTCTCGCTGACGCAAAGAGACATCAATCTGGCAGAAGCGATCAGGCGCCTGGCGCCGCACGTTATCGTAGCCGACCCAGGCTTCCTCGATCAGGCCCTGCGCGACGCCGAGATGGACTTGAAAGAACTTCAGGCCACGGCACGCATCATCGCCTATTGCGATGTGCGCGATACCTTGCCGGGAGAAACATATATCGCCAAGGGATATTCTGGCGTGGTCACCAAAACGGTTGCAAGCCCGAAGCTATTGCGTGCGATCAAGAGCATATACGCCGGCGACATCGTCATAGATGAATCCGTGATTGCATTGTCCGAAAGCGGAAACATCAACAACACGACCACAGAACCTGAACAAGGAAAGCTCTCCACGCAGGAAGAACTTGTCTTACGGTATGTTGCGCTTGGAAAAGCGATGAAAGAAATCGCTGCAGATATTCAGTTAAGCACAAAAACTGTTGAAACATACAAATATCGCGCGACAAAAAAACTATCACTTCGAACAAGATCAGACATAGTCAACTACGCAATTAGTGTAGGCTGGCTTCAATACTAACATTACTTGGTAAAAATTGATAGCGCGATGGATGTACGTCCATCGTGCTACTTTGCGTTATTTAAATCTCAATTGCTAATATTATGTTTTTATTAAATATTTATTGGGAATTTACCTGACATTTGTCGGGTCTTTCCTGACTTTTACTAACCAAACATAGCTGCCAATCCTAAAGACGGATTTAAACGATTGTTAACTACCGACGGGCCTCGAAGGCCTGCGGTCAACAACAAGGGCAGCACATGGCTAGGATCAGCGTATTTGGAATTGGTTACGTCGGCGTCGTTGCAGCAGCCTGCCTGGCCAAAGATGGACACGACGTCGTGGCTGTCGACATCGACCCTGCAAAGGTCGACACGATCAACAACGGACGCGCACCGATCGTTGAGAAGGGCCTTGATCCCCTGATCGAGCAGACTGTCGCCAGCGGCAAGCTGCGCGCCACGCTTGATATCCAGGATGCAATCGCTTCGACCGACGTGTCCTTCGTCTGCGTCGGCACCCCGAGCGCACCGGACGGCTCGGTTGGACTGACATATGTGATCAAGGCCTGCGAGGCGATCGGCACTGCAATTGCCGCCAAGGGGCGTTTCCACTCCGTTGTCGTTCGCTCGACCATCGTGCCGGGCAGCATGGAACAGGTCTGCATCCCGGCGCTCGAGCGCAGCACGGGCCTGATCGCCGGCAAGGATTTCGGCGTCGGCTACTACCCGGAATTCCTGCGTGAAAGCACAGCGATCGAAGACTACTACGATCCGGGCCTGATCGTTTTTGGTGCTCTCGACGAGCAGACCGACAAGGTCCTGCACGAATTGAATGACGCGCTTCCGTGCCCGTGCCACTCGGTTTCTCTCGCCACAGCAGAGATGATCAAATACACCAGCAACTCCTGGCGCGCCGTGAAAGTCACCTTCGCCAACGAAATCGGCAACATCGCCAAGGCGAGCGGCGTCGACGGCCAGTTGGTGATGAAAATCCTGTGCTCGGATCTCAAGGTCAACATCTCGCCCTATTTCATGCGCCCGGGTTTCGCTTTTGGCGGCTCCTGCCTGCCGAAAGATGTCCGCGCTCTGCGTCATCTCGCCAAGGAGAAGCATGTCGAGACCGCCCTTCTCGACGCGGTCCTCGAAGCCAACGAAGCGCAGATCGACCGCGCTGAGACCATGGTCTCGCAGATGGGCGGGCAGACGATCGGCATGGTCGGCATCAGCTTCAAGACTGGTACCGACGATCTGCGCGAAAGCCCACTCGCGAGCCTCGCCTCTCGCCTGATCGACCGGGGCTACGACCTCAAGATCTACGACCCCTTCGTGAATCAGGCATATGCGGAGGGCATGAGCGGCGCTGGGCGCGGCAATGACACCGCCATCGACCTGAAAAACAGGCTCGTCAGCGACCTCGACGACCTTGTGGACAATTCCGACGTCATCCTTGTAGGCAATCACTATGCCGAGGCCATGCCGGTTCTTGATGCATCCAGCGACAAGATCCCCATGGTCGACCTGCTCCGCATCCGCCCCGGCATTCGCTCCGCCGGAACCTACCAAGGCATTTGCTGGTAAGGAGCGCACCGATATGTTGGCCCACGTCATCTATCTCCTCATCATGACGATCTTGGCGCTCAGCGTGCCGCATCCGGCGGTTCAGACCGTCTCCGGCACTCTGATCACCGTCGGCCTCATTGGCGGCTGGCGCTATGCCTGGGCGGGGATCAACCTGGCGCGGGCCGCCTATTACCTCAACTTCGCCTATCCTCGCCGGCGCAAAAACGCCGTCGAGGCCTATCAGGCCCGCGGCTTGAAGGATCACACCTTTTTCCTCGTAACCACCTACAAGATCGCTCCGGATATCTCGACCCGGGTCTATCGTTCGATCTTCGAGGCGGCCTATCACGCCAAGGGTGGCGCCACCATCGTCGCCTCAATCGTCGACGAAGCCGATGCACGGCTGATCCGACAGGTCATGGCCTCGGTCGCCTCCCGCGATCCCGGCTCCGAAGCGATGGTTGCCCTGAAGATCGACAAGATCGCCGGAACCGGCAAGCGCGACGCACTCGCCACTTCCCTGCGTTCGATCGCCAGGCTCAATCCGGGTCGCAACGATATCGTCATCTTCGTCGATGGTGACAGCTGCGTACCGATCGACGTCATCGACCGCAGCCTGCCCTTCTTCACCGACCCATCCGTCGGCGCCGTCACCACCGATGAGTACAGTGACACCAAAGGCGGGCGCCTGTTCCGCGACTGGTTCGACCTGCGCTTTTGCCAGCGCCACGTGATGATGTCGTCGATCTGGGGGAGAGGGTCCTGACCCTAACCGGCCGTATGTCGATCTTCCGTGCCAATCTCGCCACCGACGGCGGCTTCGTCGATCTCGTCCGCAACGACTTCATCGACCACTGGCGCCTTGGCCGCGTTCACTTCCTCACCGGCGACGACAAGTCCACCTGGTACTGGCTGCTGCAGCGTGGATACAAGATGCTCTATCTGCCAGATCTGTGCACGGTTTCGATCGAAACCCAGCCCAATTCCGGTTTCATGGACTCCGCGACCGTCCTGATGACCCGCTGGTTCGGCAACATGCTGCGCACCAACGCCCGTGCGCTTGCCCTGCCCGCCTCGCAGATCGGTTATTTCACCTGGTGGTCGATCCTCGACCAGGCAATCTCGATCTGGACTACACTCGCCGGTCCGGCCAGCATCCTGCTGGCGACCTTCTTTGTCAGTCCCTGGATCCTGCCCCTCTATTTTGCCTGGGTAATGTTCACCCGCTACTGCATGTGCACGATCATCATGGCGTTCCGCAAACGCAGCTTTCCCGTCACCTTTCCCTTCCTGCTCTACTTCAGCCAGGTTGGCGGCGCGGTGATCAAAAGCTTCATCCTCTTCCGCCTCGCCCGCCAGTCCTCGGCGAAAACGGGGAGTTTCAGCCTGCCTCTCGGCCAGCGGCTGAGGGCCCACAGTTCCACCTACATGCATGGCCTTGCCCTCGGATGGCTCATCCTCGGCGTGGCTTATGTCGGCAACCTAATCTAACCGCGCCCACCCTAACAGCGAAGGACCGTGACAATGGACATCGAGAAAAAGCCCGCACGAGACACAGCTTCACAGGCTTTGGCCACCCAGGCCGCAAACGTCCCGGTCCTCCTGGACAACGGCACGGAGCACCCAAAAACCAACATCCCGTTTTCCGCAATCATCGACGGTCGACAGTTCAGCGGCCAGAGCCTGTCCCTCGTGTCGGCAACAGTTGCCGGTCTTTCCGGACCGGAATTGGAAGGGAAGCAGCGGATTGCCGTTCTACGCTTCGATTTCGACGGCTACACGATCGCGCTACAGGTCGATGTCCGCATCAGCCGCATCCAATCCGAAACCGGTGAACTGCGTCTCGATTTCATCGAGCCGACCGGCGAACACCTGCCGACGCTGCGTTATCTGCTCAACAGCCATATCGCCGGTGATATCACCTCCATCGACGGCATTATCAGTCGCCGCGAAAAGGCTGGTGTGAGCAATACCAAGAGCCAGGGGGCAGCGACGACATTCGGCGGCTATGTCGGGCGCGGCCTACGCGTCGCGGCAACCGCAGCGCTCAGCCTCGCGCTCGCCGCTGTCGCTGCAAACCTCATCTACCAGCGGGTATTCTCCAAGGAAGTCACCCAGCTCGCCACGCTTTCCGCCGGCGGCCAGCCTCTGCGTGCGGTGGCAAGCGGCCAGATTTCCTATCTCAACCTCGGCGCTGCGAAGGGTGAAGTCCTCTACACGCTGCAGGCCGTCTCCGGCGACACGCTCAGCGTCAACATGCCCTGCGACTGCAAGATCCTTCCTGGCGCCGCGATGGAAGGCTCAACCGTCATGGCCGGCGACACCGTAGCCGAAGTCGTCTCCGGCGAAACGGCACCGGTCGTCGTTGCGACCGTCAGTGCCGACCAGGCCAAGCTTCTTGTTCGCGGCGACATCGCCGAACTCAAATTCCCCGATGGCCTGGTGGCCTACGGCAAACTGACCGCTGGTGCACAAGCCCTGACACCGGTCGGCACGCAAGGCGAGATGCGCGCCGTCATCACCCCGGATGCCACTCTCGGTGGGGAAGCCGTCGGGTCGCCGGTCTCCGTGCGCATCATCAGCAACCGCATTTTCGCCATTGGCCAGCAATTCGGCCTGATGTCCTCCAACCGCACGGCCGGCTGAGAACCGCAGCAAGGCAGACAATCCCGCGCAATCGACAAACAGGATTCACAGGAGCAGTCATGCAAAACGTCCACCCCCTCATCCTGTGCGGCGGCATCGGCACACGCCTTTGGCCCCTTTCCCGCACCGAGCACCCGAAACAGTTTCAGCGTATCGACGGCAACTCGGAGACCACCTTTTTTCACGCAACGGTTGAACGCCACCGCATGCCAGGCTTTGCAGACCCCATCGTCGCTGTCAGCAGTTCGCATGTCGCAACCGTGATGCGACAGTTGAACGACCTGAATTGCCCGGCTCGCATTATCGCCGAACCGATCTCCCGCAACACCGGCCCCGCAGTCCTTGCCACAGCACTCGATCTTGCTGAAACCGATCCGGCAGCGCTGATCTGCGTTATCCCGTCGGATCACATCGTCAAGGGCGACCTGACAGGCAATGTTCTGGCCGCCCGTGCAGCCGCCGAAAGCGGTCACATCGTCCTATTCGGAGTTACGCCCGAATATCCGGAAACCGGTTATGGCTACATCGTTGATGGCGGGCCACTGGATATGCTCGACTGCGCCCGAAAAGTTGCAAGCTTCATTGAAAAGCCTCCGGTTGAAATTGCAACATCCCTAATCAAGGCAGGCAACGCCTATTGGGCGTCTGGCATCAGCCTGTTCCGCGCCGATGTGCTGATCTCAGAATTCCAGCGCCTCGATCCCACCACCTATGAAGCGGTCAGCAACGCCATCAAGCTTGGCCTGCAGACCGAACATGCCCTCTATCTGAATGCCGAAGCACTGTTCTCTGCAGCGAACCTCCCGACGGAATCCATCGTCTTCGAGCATTCGCCCCGCACTGTGATCGCGCCGCTGCAGGTGGCGTGGAGCGATGTCGGCGCCTGGAATGCGCTTCATCACATCGCGGAAAAGGACGAAGACGGCAACGTGTTGAGCGGTGACGTCATCAGCATCGACACCTGCAACTCCTACATCCGCTCGACAAACAAGCTCGTGGCAGTGATCGGCATGCAGGACGTGGTCGTCGTCGACACCGACGATGCCCTGCTGATCACCACCCGCGACCAGGCACAACAGGTGAAGCAGATCGTGAAAAAGCTCGAAACCATCAAACGTCGTGAACTGGCCGAGCATGCCCGCAACCAGATGACCTGGGGCGAGATCCGCCGCGTGCAGAGTGGCCCAGGCTATGAATTGCGCATGATGACATTACGAGCTGGCAGCATGCTGCCGATGCTGGAGGACCTGACCTCTCACCGAATGCTAACGGTGACCAGTGGCTCCGGTCTGCTGAAAACCGGCGTCGTCACCCGCGTGCTGCATGTCGGCGACAATTTCGAAGTACCGCCGGGTGAAGCCACCATCATCTATTGTGGACCGGAAGCCGAGATGCAGCTCGTCGAAGTCGTCTGCGAAGTGGTCATCGCAAAACTGGAACCCCAGGCTGGCAGCCGCCAGCTTGTGAACAGCTGAGGACGGGTCGATGCGAAGACGCCTCTCCCTTCTGTTCGCCGGACTGCTCGCATCGACCGCTTTCGGCGCGAATGCCGAAAACCTCGATCATGCGGCTCTTGCCAAGCTGACCCGGCAGATCAACCAGGTCACTGACCGGGCAGGCGCTCGCGACGCGACACTCGAGAGCGTGGCACCGCTCCTGACCGAACGATTGTACGGTATTGCACCCACCGCCCCACTCCAGTCACCAGCCTTCGCAACGATCGAAGGCAAGGGCGGCCTGCACACGATCCCGGTGGACTTCATGCTGGCACAAATGCGGCTTCAGACCGGCGCACGGTTCAATGCAAACATCGACAAGGCATTGACCGATGCCAACGCTCCCGCCTTGTTCATACGCGGCGGAACCATCACGCTGAAAGAACTCGCAGCAGCCGCGGCGGCCCAGTTTCCCGGTGCGATCGAACAGAACGGCGAAACATGGACGGCCAAATGGCCGATCGTCATCTGGTCGGACTCTGGCCTCGTGCTCGACGAGGGCGACCGACTTGAACTGTCGACGCACGCAGGCGCCTTTGTCCTGAACGCAGGCCTGCTCCAGGTGAACGATGGATCAGTATCCGGCTCGACCGAGATCAATGGTGGCCTGCCTGAATTCAAACCGTTCATCGTCACAGCAATGAGTGGCGCCTTGCAGGCCAGACAGGCCGAGTTCAGCAATCTTGGCTTTCCCGGCTCCGGTTCGACCAGCGGGATCTCGATCATTGGTGCGGCGCTTCTGCCTGCCAAGATCCGTTCCTTTTTCGTCGAAAGCACCTTCGACAGGGTCAGCAGCGTCAATCTGCTCGACACCCACAATGTGCTGATCGCCCAAAATCGGTTTCGCGATGCAGACGGGCCAGCGATCGCCGTAAAGGGCGTGAACAGTGCCCGCATCCTGTCCAACATCGTGACGGGGTCGCGACAGGCTCAGGGCATCAACATCCAGAACCGCAGCTCGGATATAGAGATCGCCCACAACCTCGTGCTCGGCAATCGTGGCAGCGGCATTTTCCTGGCCAATGGTGTTCGTGACATCAAGGTGTCGGCCAATCTGCTCTCGGGCAATGGCCGTGGCGGCATTTCGGTCGTGCGCGGCACCTGCGTCAGGCTGATCGACAATATGGTTGTCGCCAATCGCCAGGTCGGAATCAAGGTTCGCGCCAGCGATCAACTTGCGCTGTCGCAAAACCAGCTGATCAACAATTCTGGACCCGGCATCTCGGTTATCGAACAGGGCCCCAAAGCCGCGCTCACCATCGACGGCAACCAGTTTATTGCCAACAGATCCGGCCTGCACGGCGGCTCGGCGAGCCAAGTGGCTTTGAGCGGCAATGATTTTGCCGGGCAGTCACCCATCCTGCTCGACGGCGAGTTCACCAGCTACGTGCCGCAACTTCTGCGCATCTCGTCCGCAGACGCTGCTGCCCAACCCTTCATAATCCACGCCAATGAACAGTCGTCCGCGCGGACGGACTGCCAGTCAGGGAGTTAAAGTCGATGGTCTTTTCATCCGAGACATTCCTGTTTCTGTTTTTACCGCTCTTCCTGGTGGCTTACTACTTGACACCGGATCGGCTGCGCTCATGGACGATCCTGATCGGCTCCTACATCTTCTATTGCTGGTGGCGCGCCGACTTCCTGCTGCTGTTTATCGCCGTAACCGCCTGGGCCTATGGCTGCGGCCTGTTGATCGCCAAATGGGAAGGCGAGGCCAGAGCCAAGACAACCATGGTCATCGGCATCATCGGATGCCTGATCGTGCTCGGCATATTCAAATATCTCAACTTCTTCATGGACAGCTTCGCCGCCCTGATCGGCACGACGCCGGAGAACCTCGGTTATCACTGGCAGCTGATCCTGCCGATCGGCGTGTCTTTCTACGTCTTCCATGCCATCGGCTACATCGTCGACGTCTTCCGCAAGGACACGCCGGCAACACGCAGCTTCGTCGATTTCGCCGCCTTCATGGCCCTCTTCCCGCACATGATCGCCGGCCCGGTCCTGCGCTTCCGTGACCTGACCGACCAGTTCATCAAGCGCGAGCACAGCCTGCCGATCTTCACGTCCGGCCTCTATATTTTCACCATCGGCCTGTCGAAGAAGGTCCTGATCGCCGACACCGTCGCCCCGATCGCCGACCAGACATTTGCCATGGCCAATCCGACGATGGTGGAATCCTGGCTCGGCGCCATTGCCTACATGCTCCAGCTCTATTTCGACTTCTCGGGCTACTCGGACATGGCGATCGGCCTCGCCCTGATGATGGGCTTCCGCTTCAAGCAGAATTTCAACACGCCATACCTCAGCCTGTCGATCACCGAATTCTGGCAGCGCTGGCATATCAGCCTGTCGACCTGGCTGCGCGACTACCTCTACATCCCGCTTGGCGGCAATCGCAAAGGCTCGGCCCGCACCTACGTCAACCTGTTCCTCGTGATGCTGCTCGGCGGCCTGTGGCATGGCGCAGCCTGGACCTATGTGCTCTGGGGTGCATGGCACGGCGCATGGCTTGCCTGCGAACGCTACACCGGTTGGGCCAGGAACGTCCCGAGCCGCGCCATCGCCCTTCCGGTTACCCTGGTTCTCGTCCTGATCGGCTGGGTCATGTTCCGGGCTGCCAATGTTGGAGACGCCTTCACCGTCTATGGCGGCATGATCGGCCTCAACGGCATCACCCCGAGCATCGAGTTCCTCGCCAATGTCACCCGCGAAAACCTGCTCTTCCTGGTTCTCGCCATCTTCGCGGTCTTTGCCGAGCCGTATTTCAAGAAGCTGACCGATGCGGAGAACGGGATCGAGGCGCATGGCTTCTCGGTTTCTCCGAATGGAACAGCCGTTGCCATTCCCTCGCTCGCCTATCCGATTGCCATGAGCCTGCTGCTGGTCGTGACCGTGGCGCGCCTGTCGGAACAGTCGGTTTCACCCTTCCTCTACTTTCAGTTCTGACAGGAGATAAGACATGGCCAGCATTCGCCAGCACACAGCGACACTGCTTCTTCCGACGGTCTTCTTCGGTTACGCAATCTATGCCAACTCGACCATGATCTTTGCTGCCGCCGGCAGCGAAGCGGAAGCAGCCCAGGTCAACGACCTGTCGCTCTCCTACGTCATCGACGGTGAAGCCACTCGCGATCTGGACGCGCTCTACAAGAGTGA
>ERZ1034381.244-NODE-244-length-10922-cov-6.836017_pt1 | contig 10922 bp, 7 predicted proteins | sample MGYA00520602_ERZ1034381 | MGnify/ENA primary metagenome ERZ1034381 (study PRJEB33736, sample SAMEA104288466) | Azolla filiculoides | biome: Urban; feature: water surface; material: ditch water | place: Netherlands | collected 2014 ...
AGTCGCAGATATCCTTGATCTTCGAGGTATAGTCCGCCACCGACAGGTCGCGCTGCCGTAGGTTGCTCAACTCCTGTTGGAGCTGAAGCTTCCGGGCTGTGGTGCTCGCGGCGAAAATCTTCTTCAAATTTTCCCACGCACCCTTCGGCGTCTGTGCATCCCGAATATAGCTCAGTAGCTATTCGCCCACACAAGACGCGAAACAGTACAGTATCCTGCTCGCCGATTGTTCCCATGCTGGGAAATCTCGCCGATTGTTCCCAACAAACATCATTTTCATGGGATGACTGGAAGTGATAGAGCATCAGGTACCTCGCAAGTTACGCTACCATTAGGCATGGACAGGTCGACCACTTCACTAGAATTTCCAGTTCAACAACTGTACAGATTCCTCTGACATGACCATTATTGTGATGCAATTGTAGGAACCCAAGTGATACTGCCATGTTGTCCAACAACATAGGGATTCATGTTCCCCCTAATAAGGTGAATTAATGTTTGGGTTAATGGTCAAGTATGCTCCATGTTTTTGAATGTGTATGGTGTACAACATAGCATATAGGGTTTGAAACTTTGGAGTTGACATGCATGAAAAGCCGCCATTAATGTTGCACCCAACTAAAAGTAAAGAGAGTTGTCATGGAATAGTCATCCCCGCCCCCTAATTGCCAAGCCTTGTTCGGAGAACACGCACATGGGGTTGTAGATTGACCTGAGAGCCATTATGTTTTTCATGATATTGGGATCACCTCAAGCCCACATTAATCCTCCTCAACCGTAAGTGTTTCCTATCTTCGAAAATATATGTCAGAAGTTATAAACTAGCAATGGATTCCTTAGATTCTTATCACTTGGGTGAGGATTTTTGTAGAGCATGAGGATGGGTTAGTAGTTTCCATGGTAATCTGAATACATTCCTTTGGTTCACGAGTTGTCAAAAAAATATCCTTCAAACTCAAGACTATGAGAACCATGCACAATCAAACACGACACACAAAAGACAAAGCAAAGGAAAATTCCCAAACTCAGCCTTGAGGGCCACGTTTCATGACAAGTACTTGTACATGAAGGAATATGTGGAGGTTGAGAGTTCGAATTTCTCCCATGGCACACATTATATTAGAAAGCCTCTCAGGGGTTGCACGAAATGTATTTCTACGAATCAATAAAAAATAATGATAAGTGTGGGAGAAGAAGAGCAGTCATATTTTATGCATCCCACATACAAAGGCAAGGTAACTCTCGGGATATAAATTCTAAGGCAGAATCAACATCTATTGTCATCGGGATGGCGTGGGTTGAGCACAGAGCGAACTATTCTTTCGCCTTTTACTAAAGAATACCGTGTGCTCCTCCTACCATAAACGCCTTAACCCTAATTTTTGTGAGGGAGGCTCTTCATAGGAGCTTCCCACTATAAAAAAGCAAACAAATCAAGCTTGAAATACCTATACCTCCACCTCTTTACACCTCAGTAATTCTTGCACCTTCTTGCATTCAAGTAACTGGTGTGCTTGTCTACAACTAACCTTTTAAAACCTTGGAGTGCTTGTTTATAACTAGCCTTGGAAAGGAACCACACAACGATTCATCTAAGTATATAAACATTTGCTTGCTATGACTATTTTCTTTGTAGTTTGCCTCAATATGGGTTCCTTTCCCTTGTAAAAAGTTTCACTGACACTTTTCCTTTTCTTGCTATTAATATGATAATGACGGCCTTTTGGTCATTGAACGTTAACTAATGGTCAACAACCGAACCACAATTAATTGCAAGACAGGAAAATGTATAGACATTGTAGCCTGGCAACTTTGTCGACCTTACTATTTTGTGAAGTAGTATAGGTTGCAATTGGTTTCTAAAAATAGCAAACAAGAGTTACTAGAGCATGCACATATGTGGAAATGTGGTTGATATTAGTAAAGATGTTCTTGTTTTAGAAGAAGCTGGTAAAAAAACCCATATGGAACAACAATCCTTAACATAAGAGAACGTGAAAAGTAAACAAATGATGTGGCTAGAAGATCATGTTCTTTAGCAAACCCAACTAAGTATGAATAAAGAAGTCAATAGAATACCATATAATACATTTGCTACATGAAATAGAAATGGTACAAAAAATAATGATTAGATAAAAGAAGCATAAATAAGTGAGGCAACATTTGAGTCTATCAAATATGTATTATTCACATTTCGTAGTAATATGAAGCTGATTTGTACAAATACTATTCAAATGATTGAACTAGATAGTGTTGAAGAAATGAAGGAGAAACTAAATGTTAAGGCAAGCTTGCCTTCAAAAGCGAAGAGAGGTCTAACAAAATTCTATGCATATCGCAAACATGATTTTGTCTAATGGTCCCAAAAGAAAAGTGTCATATTTTTCAAATTTTGTTTCTATACAAAGCCATGATATGTATTTTCAGCTCATATATCTTTAGTTTGATTGCTTTGTTTAAAATATATTGACACTTGAAACATCCTTCATTTGTATGCATGATGTGTGATCTCCACATGATGGTATTGATGCCTCAATTGTTTTCTGTAATGTATGATAACAATAATTCTGCTTAAAATGAAAGTTTTAGGCTACATAGGCTTTACTAATTCTTGCCTTACATGAAGTTTTTCATCCTTCATTAACTTATATTGCATATAGACCAATGCCATGGGCGTTGCTTGGGTGAAAACACATCAATGTCTTGTGTACATGATATTCTCATTGTTTTTATAAAAGACCTCTAGATTGGTTGTTTTTGAACCCATTCTCTTGTGAGCTCTTTTTAATTGGCCTCAACACATGAAGATTATGGACATCAATCCCCTAATGTGTCATACACAAATGTTACTTACTTGGACGAAGACAAGCTGTCGTGTAGGGGGTAGGGTGGGTTGTTGGTTGGATCCATCATTAGGGGCATGGATGTCAACCATGGGTGTAGTGTTGTATTCCCACTTGCATGCCACCAATGACTCCATTACACATACACAATGCACTAATAGTTCTACATCTCCAAAAACCACAAAATTACAAATGGCGTACTTTGTCATCGAAACACCCTCAAGTTCACATAAAAGGATAATACGACGAAAACAATAGTCCTTGTAAGCCAATGGTTTGTGTTATCAGAGTAAGTAATAATCAAGATACGTCTTCTCGTTGTAAGGTAACAATCCTTGTTACAAATGGAGTGTGCTTGAAGACAAAGATAATTCGGTATATAGCTACAATTGCCTACTCTCTTTGAATATCTACTTATGTTTGCGCCATCCAATTTGGATCAACAAATTAATAACATCAAAAACCTAATACCATAAACTCACATTCATTAAAAAATAAGAGTACATTGTATGATTCATTGTGTTATCCTAAAAGTATCTTGATAATTCGATTGCATTATGCATGAACACATACTAAATGACTTGTTTACTCCATGGCTTTATCCATATACTACTAAACTACTTGTTTTCTTTAAGTGTCTCTTCGATGAGACACCATATCATTTAATATTTATAGTTATTTATTTCCTTTATTATTGTTTATTTCAACAATATGTCACAGTGACATGTCAAGACTAACTCACACCTGCTTGTGGGTAAATGGTTCTTGTAGACTGTGTTTATGATGCTTTTCCCCTGATTGTTTCCTTCAATAAAGAATGTAATAAACAAAATTTCATCTATAACAAAAGGCCTTTCTATATCCTACCTTGCTCCCTTGCCTTGACATAGTAGATATTGCAAAGAAAACAACAACAATCGCCAATGTTAAACTCAATAGTTCGAGGTTATGGTTCATGTGGAGGTTTACATTTTCCACATAAGTAGGTGGGTTTCGGATTTAAGTATTTTAAGTATCCCACATACAAAGGCAAGGTAACACTCAGGATATAAATTCAAGGCAGCATGTTCACATCTTCTCATTGGGATGGCGTGGGTTGAGCACAGAGCGAACTATTCTTTCGCCTTTTACTAAAGAATACCGTGTGCTCCTCCTACTATAAACGCTCTAGCCCTAATTTTTGTGAGGGAGGCTTTCAACGAGAGCTTCCCGCAGTAAATGATGTTGAAAAAAGCAATCGAAGTATAGGCATAGATTTTTTGCTCTACTTTGAGGTATGTAGTTATAAATATTTATACTTTGGAAAAGATAAATCAGTCTCTAATGGAATAATGGTTATGCATACCAATAAAAATAACAACAGCTTGTTAAATGGTATACAATAGCATTATGTATTAAACTAGCTCAAGTTTTGTATATGAAAATCACATGGATTAAACATTTAATTCAGCTTTCACATAGATAGTGTGGATTAAATGCGTAGTTCAGTAGTATGTGGGTAATCTCATGGATCAAACAAGTAATTTTGTATGTGCTCATCATATGATGACGACGATGAAGTTGTTCATGGTGAGCACTTGTAATAGGATACATGATTGGGATAATGATGATGTTGGCTTGGATTAGAAGTAGAAGTAGAAGTAGTAGTAGAATTTTGAGGCTTGGAGGTATAAGATAAGTTAATGTTTGGGTTAATGTTGAAGCGAGCTTTGGAGTTTGGAACTATGCAATATTGTGGCATGCATAGTTCATATCCATAAAGACCACTATTGTAATTTTGAACATAGAGTACTAGAAATGGCGATTCTCCCCTTTGCAAGCCTTAACCGTAGCTTTCGGACAAGGTAGTCTAGATTGATATGCATGCCCTTGTAGTTCTCATGATGTTAGCATTACCTTGGGATTGTTTTTTTATCCAATCAAACCTGGATGGGTGATCAAGGTCCAACACCACACGCGAATGTGATGAATGGGAAAAAACTAATGGACATGTTCAACATTGTTATACTAAAAGTCTTAAAGGATTGAATAACCCTTCTAACTCATTTGTTGGCATTTATATATATTCGGGAAATAGATGCTCCGGTGTTTGATTTAAATGTTTCGTTAGATCATTCGGTTGAGGATCATAACTTTTTTGAATGAAAACAGATGGTGCCAAAATGCATAAATAACCATGAGAACATGTGGCTAGTATATCCTATACTCATAAACAATCTCTTCTATACAATGTAAACAAATTATCCACGAAAATACACGTTGACTCGAGAGTGCTACTAGTACTTTTTGTGGCAATCAACTACACTACATTTCATAAGTTTATCCGTTATGCCCAAATTATGTGTTAGGTATTAAATTAAAATCATAATGTTGATTGAGGTTTCGTATAGACTTTTTTTTCTACGACAACTAGATTGAGAAAACTGCTTGGATTACATCCATATTCCATTGGTGCACATAACTTTCAACAACTAAAATACAACCCTCAACTTACTATTACACATATGCATGATGACGCAAAACGAAACACTTAACAAGATTTGAATCGTCTTCATCGACCCATATGTGCCTTTTAGCAATAAATATCAAATCTTGTCTCTAAGTGACATCCATTCAAAGGTATCATGTGATTATACCATCATTAACTCCCTTTTTAACCATCCAAAGTGTATTATATATGTCTTAGAATAAAAGGAGATGAAGTGGTTAATAATAAGATGTGAGTCGTTTTTAAAATTGTGATTTTAGACGTGTCATGGTTTATTTATCCTACATATAGAGGCAAGGTGACTTCATGGGTTATAAAGTGAAGACATTTATAAATGATAACACAGGATGGTGTGGGTTGAGCACATAGCGAACTATTCTTTCGCCTTTTACTAAAGAATACCGCGTTCTCCTCTTACCTCAAACGCCCTAACCCTACTTTCTAGGAGGGAGGCTCTAATCTGAGTTTTCCAATGTACAATAATATGAAACCAAATGGAAATCCCGTCCCCTCCAACTCTTTTGTATTTTAGTCACTCTTTCACTTTAAAGTGGTGTGCTTGTCCATAACCATGTGCAACTTAGTAACAAACCAAACAAAGGTTCATATGGGTATATACATTGGCTTGCCAAACAAAGGTTTGTGTCGGTATATACATTGGATTGCCAAACAAAGGTTTATATAGGTATATATAGGTATATACATTGGCTTGCTATGATTATTTGCTTGTTATGTTGCCTCAATAGGGGTTCCCTTTATTTCTTAAAGTTTCATTAAAACTTTCCTTTTTCTTGTTAGGTTGCTCGCTACCCATATTACAATGATGGCCTTTTGGTCATTGAGTACTGAGTAAAACCCGATGACAGAATGTAGGACATCAAAATATATAGACATTTCAGCTAACATTTTTGTAGTCATGAGTAATTCCTGAAGTAGTATAGGTTGCAATTGGTTTATGAAAAATAGCAAACAAGATTTAGCAAAGTATTCACATACATGTGCAATAATATTTTATACTAATAAATGTTCCTATTTTAGAAGAACTTAGTAAAAGAAACACCGATGGAACCACCATCCTTAACACAAGAGAACGTGAAACAAAAACAAATGATACGGCCCGAAGATCATGTTCTTTACCAGACTTTGTGTTTATACAAAGCCATGATGTGTATTTTGAGTTCATGTATGAGATATAATCTTTAGTTTGATAGCTTTGTTTACAATTCTTGGATATTGGCACTTGAACATCTTTCATTGGTATGTATGATGTGTCATCTCCACATGATAGTATTGACAATTGGATTGTTTTCTGTAATGTATGACAACAATACTTAAGTTTTAAATGAAAGTTTTAGGCTACTTTGGCTTTACTAATTCTTGTTTTACAAGACGTTTTTCATTCTTTATTAATTTGTTTTGTATAAAGACAGATGCCATGGGTGTTGTTTCGGTGGTAGGTTTGTGTATAAATGAGAATTTGTTCTTGTTGTATTTTGCATATGAAAAGCTCAATGTCTTGTGTACTTGATGTTCTCATTGTTTTTGTGAATGACCTCTAGATTGGTCATTTTTGAACTTGTTCTCATTCTAACTAGCCTCAACACATGATAATTGGGAGAACATTGTGGACATCAATTCTCTTATGTGTGATGCAACAATGTTATTTATTAGAGGCATGGATAACAACCATGGGTGTAATGTCTGATTACCCCTCACATGCCACCTATCACTTCGTAACACAAACACAATGCACTAATAGCTCCACGTCTCAAAGAACCACAAAATTGCAAAGAATCTACTGTGTCATCGTAACACCCTCAAGTTCACATAAAAGAACGAGAAAACAACTTTTCACATAACAAGCAAATAGCCTTGTCGTTACGGCCAGCGGTTTGTGTTATTAGAGAGAGTAATCATCAAGATATGTCTTCTCTTTGTAAGGTGGTCGTTCTTGTTACAAATGGAGTGTGCAAGAACACACAAAAAATTAGACATATACCGTCAATTGTCTACTGTCTCTAAACATCTACTTATGATTGTGTGCCATCCAACTTGGATCAACAACACATCAAACACCAAGTAGCATCACCTCACATCCCTGTGAAAGATAAGAATATATTGTGCCATCCATTGTGTCATCCTATATAAATTTTGATAAAACGATTGCATTATGCATGAGCACATACTAAATGACTTGTTTAATCCATGACGTTATCCACATTCTACTTACTAAACTACTTAAGTTTACACCATACATTATATCATATCCCAGGTTTAAATAGTGCTGACATTTCTTTAATTTCATTTTATGATGGGAAGCTCAATGGAGAGCCTCCCTCCCAAAAATTAGGGTTAGGGCGTTTAAGGAAGGAGGAGCACACGGTATTCTTTAGTAAAAGGCGAAAGAATAGTTCGCTATGTGCTCAACCCACGCCATCCCAATGAGGGATAGAGTTAGTAGATGTCTTAATTTATAGGTCTTGGAGTCACTTTGCCTTTCTATGTGGGATGCATACCACAACTTCAATCACTGCCTTGTTGCGCTATTCTCCATTAAACGATTGTATTATCTTTTTCGATGCAAAATTATGATCCTTTCTAATGTTTCACTATTCTACGATTGTGTTGGTTTTTATTATGTTGCTTTTCACCTCATTTGTCTGTCCAAAATGATCTTTGCAAGCTCTCGTGTCAACATTCAAATGTAAATATAGATGAGTGTGTGTAAAAGTATGTGCAAAAGAATCTTCGAAATCCATAGTTTGTTGCCGCTTATCTTCAAAATATATATTGTCTATCATATCTACAACATTCCCTATGACACTTTATTACTTAAGGAATTAGGTTCATTACAAGCAAAATATCATTGATCTACTAGATAGCCTTTATCGTGAAGGATGATGTAAGATTAAGCTCTTAATGACGACACAAAAAAGGAGCTACTTGGAAATAATCCGATGAAAAGACATTTGGGATGAACTTCCATTGAAAAGGGAAGAAGGCAACCAAGCTTTCCCTAAAAGTAATTGTAAATCTCCCAAAATTCTAACGTCCAAAGAGCATCCAGACATTCCTATGTAGTGATCCTTGCTCAAACATCCCACTCTTGCCCTTATGTGTTTACTTCACGCTTCATCCCACACATTCCGTGTAAAACTATATAATGGGTCGGGTAACACAACAATAAGTATTTAGCTCCTACACCCCATCACAAGGGTGAGAAGTGTCTTGTGTCCTTGTCCTTGCTATAAAATGGAATGATGTTGATACTCTCTCGTGGACAATCTTTTTTAGGATCAAAATTTGAATTGCTTTTGTATGCTTCATGACTCAAATCGGCAATAATTGCATGTGTAGGGAGCTTTTTAGTGAAGAAAACATTGCATCTCTTATGGTAGTTCATGTAACATTTTTTGTGTGGATGATGTTAGCCCTTAAGCAAGTTACTTTCCAAACAACGTGATAGTATTCTTTGATCTCGATTGTTGTTACAACTATTGATGTCGGTGTACGGAGAATCCGTTCACTGTCCGTCAGACTAGCCTTGCATGAGTACACCAAACCTAGGCCCAAGCCCCAAGCTTAGCTTCCAAACACATGAATTCAATAGGAATCCGCACCGATTCAATTTTGGCTTAACCGAGTTGGCATTGTCCAACCCAAACCAGTTAAGCCTTAACTAGTTTGGTGGAGTTCAAACTTGAACAAAACCAAACCCTCGCCATTACTTCCGTGATGTCTTCCTCTTCCATCCTCTTTTCTCCCTTGCCGCCTCTTCACGTCGGATTCACCAAAGATGTCGCGTTATTACACGCACGCGTGTAGAATGAGGCGGGACCGCGGGGGTCATGGACGAGGGAGTAGATGGGGAAGACGGGTATGAGCGAGGTGGAGGAGATTAACGCGGTAGAGGAGATAGATTGAGACAAGGTTTATGAAGTTAATTATATTATGGGCATGAAAGCCACGATAGGATTACGATCACGACCGTGTAGGCCGGACTCGAAACATAAGTAGTAGAGAAACACTAATCGATAAGAAATAAACCCTAAGTGAGTTAAGAATAAGATGTAGAAAAGAAGCCCTAATGGTCTACCTCAAACGACAAAATGGCGACCCCTTCAATAGTGCCCCTTCCTCTCCTTTTATAGCATAAGGAGAGAAAGCCGTTACAAAAAGGGGAGACTAAATATCCCCTTCATTCAATGAGGGATATTTGCCTAGGTTCTAGGGAGAGGGATAGATGGGGCCTTAACTCCCACTCCTCACACACTATCATGCCCATTACTCACCTCGTACTTTTATGTACCCCCCTCTTTCTCATGTGGATGTGCACATAAGTGCACATCACATTTACACTTTAGGAATCTAGTGGTGCATTTCTAGCACCTTATAGTTTACATTTGTTTTTATTAGTATTTTACAAATAAAGCATGTGCGTGTGCAACGATGCACACCCCGGTTTTGCTCTCTTCGCTCGTGTTTCCGCCTATGGACGAAAATCTTCACGACATCCGCCCCCACCAAACCGCACATCCACCGGTATGTGCCAAGAAGGGGAAAGAGGTGAGATTTTCGGTCATGGCGATCAACCGAGTCCTTAGCGTCCTTGTCGACTTTGCCCGACTTCGTCTTCCACTTCGAGCAAGCCCATCCTTTCCACATGGACCATCGTAGCCTCCCGGTCCACCATAGTTTACATTTGTTAGAAACTTTTCTATTTATTCTTCAAGAATGGACAAACTAGGCAATTCCACAAAGTCCAATGGAATTGTTTATGTAGTTTGGAGTGATAAGGCAAAGTCATGATATTGTACATTAGTATGAGATATGCGCATTTCTGTCTCACATTGGTGCAATTTAGTTCTTTGTTTGTTGTAAGAAAAGTACTACTATGAACAAGTGGTTGATATTTACATGCATGATTTCTCCCAACTTTTAACTTTATGTGATGGAAAATGTGATGCTTTCAACACCACAAATGCAACTTAAGCACCATTAAAATTTGAAGCATCTATATAAGAATTGAGTATGAACAAAATTAACTTTAAGGGTTGGACCTTCAGTTTTGGAGAAAAACAATTTTCTCGTGTCCCTTAAAAATAACAATTTCGGAATTACATGTGAATATGGACTATGTATCAATCAATATTTGATTTGACTCGCCATGTAATAACTATAGGTAAATTTCAAGCAATGGATCTTAAATTTGATGCATACAATTTATGGATGAATGTTGAACTTGCATGTGTGTAGTTTAGGTCGGTATAGATTTCTAGGTCTTGGTTAGGGCATTTGGATGCGCTTTGTGAGATAACTATGCTATTATTGATGCTCCAAGTGCCTCCACAATCTTGTCGACCGAGTGCATGCATTCATTTTGGTTAGAATCCTCTCGTACTCCTTGCTGAAATAATATACAAAGGGACTAAGACATTGTTACCCTATTGATGGTGAGTTAGGTGAGAGTCGTTGTCAATCACTCTCAAGCCGCTAACCTCGCTTATCCTACCCTTGCTCTCTCTCTCTCTCTCTGACCTCCCTCATAAAGACAATCTTAATAAGAGTTTAATTAATGCATTCTAAAGGCT
>ERZ1034381.245-NODE-245-length-10881-cov-2.166728_pt1 | contig 10881 bp, 7 predicted proteins | sample MGYA00520602_ERZ1034381 | MGnify/ENA primary metagenome ERZ1034381 (study PRJEB33736, sample SAMEA104288466) | Azolla filiculoides | biome: Urban; feature: water surface; material: ditch water | place: Netherlands | collected 2014 ...
CCAGGTGGCGCAGGAAGCGCCGGGCACGGAAGAATCGCTGATCTCGATCGTGCTTTCGGCTGACAAGGAACGGGCAGCCCTGCTGGCGGAAGCCGAACACGCAACGGACGCGCACCGGATCGCCGAAATTCAGACCCGGCTTGCCGATATCGGCGCGCACTCAGCCGAAGCGCGTGCCGCCACCATTCTGTCGGGCCTCGGGTTCGATCATGAGGCACAGCAGCGCCCTGCCTCGTCCTTTTCCGGCGGCTGGCGCATGCGTGTCGCGCTCGCAGGCGTGCTGTTTTCCGAACCCGACCTGCTGCTGCTCGACGAACCGACCAACTATCTCGACCTCGAAGGTTCGATGTGGCTGGAAGATTATGTGCGTCGCTATCCGCACACCGTCATCATCATCAGCCATGACCGCGACCTGCTGAACACCGCGGTCAATTCGATCGTGCATCTCGACCAGAAGAAACTCACCTTCTATCGCGGCGGCTATGACCAGTTCGAGCGGCAGAAGGCCGAAAACGACGAATTGCAAACCAAGGCCAAGGTGAAGAACGATGCGGCGCGCAAGCACCTGCAGAGCTTCATCGACCGCTTCAAGGCCAAGGCGACCAAGGCCAAGCAGGCGCAGAGCCGCGTCAAGGCACTGGAACGCATGGGCACGGTTGCGGCCGTGATCGAGGATCACGTCCAACCGATCAGCTTCCCGGCGCCGGAAAAGCAGCCAGCCTCACCGATCATCGCCATTGCAGGCGGCGTGGTCGGCTATGAACCGGGCAAGCCGATCCTGAAGAACATCAACCTGCGCATCGACAATGACGACCGCATCGCGCTGCTCGGCTCGAACGGCAACGGCAAGTCGACCTTCGCCAAATTCATTTCCGGGCGACTTCAAGCCCAGGCCGGCGAACTGAAGCTGGCGCCGTCCCTGAAGATCGGCTTCTTCGCCCAGCACCAGTTGGACGACCTGATCCCGGACCAGACCCCCGTCGAGCATGTGCGGCGATTGATGCCGACCGAACCGGAGGCCAAGGTTCGCGCCCGCGTTGCGCAGATGGGCCTGCTGACGGAAAAGATGGCGACACCCGCCAAGGACCTGTCCGGCGGTGAAAAGGCGCGGCTGCTGATGGGCCTTGCCGCCTTCCACGCCCCCAACCTCCTGATCCTCGACGAGCCGACCAACCATCTCGACATCGACAGCCGCAAGGCGCTGATCGAAGCGCTCAACGACTACGAGGGCGCGGTCATCCTGATCAGCCATGATCGCCATCTGATCGAGGCGACCGTCGATCGGCTATGGCTGGTCAACAACGGAACCGTGACCAGTTTCGACGGCGATATGGAAGAGTATCGCAGCCTGATCGTCTCCTCCGGCAAGAGGTCTGCCGAGAAGGAAAAGACAGACACTGGAGCCGAACAGGTCAATAAGGCAGAACAGCGCAAGGCGGCAGCAGACAGGCGCGCCAGCCTCGCGCCGCTGAAGAAAAAGATCAATGAAATCGAGTCGGTAACGAAGAAACTGGAGACGTTGATTCAGGCGCTTGATGCAGAGCTTGCGGATCCGGTGCTTTACGAAAAGGCGCCGGCCAAGGCTGCCGAAAAGGCCAGGCAGCGTGGCGAAGCCGCGGCAAAACTGTCGGCGGCCGAAGAACAATGGCTGGAACTGTCCGCAGAATATGAGGACGGCATGGCCGGCTGATTGCCGGCCTTCCGACGTCTCTCGCCACGCTCGGGGTCAATGCCCGTAGCACAGTCCCGATCGGGGCAGACCGAAGGCCTCAGGCCTTCTTTTCCCAGCGGCCTTCCGTCGTCTGCTGCCAATAGGTCAAAGCGTGTCCCTCGCCCTTGAGGCGCTTCCACTGGCCACGCGCCGCCTCCAGCTGCGGCTGGTCATAGCCATCGAAGACAAACACGACACGGTCATAGTCGAGGACCGGCGGCGGCTCGGCACCGTCGATCATGAAGCGCACGGTCGCGTTGTTGATATTGTCGGGCAGCACCGTCAGCAGAATGGGCTGGCTGTCTGGCGCTTCTCCGTCATCGGTGCCATGCGGCAGGAAGCTGTCTTCCCGGTAGACCCACAAATGCTGATCGAGCGCATCACGCAGATCCTCATCGCTGGTCTGGACCGTGACCCTCCAGCCGCGCTCGATGCTTTTCTCCAGCAACGGCGGGAGAGCATCCTCCAGCTTTGATTCCGTCAGGTGATAAAAGAGTATTTCTGCCAAAAGTCCTGCCCCTTGCGATGTCAGGCTTCGTAGCTGGCGCGAACCAACTCGTCGAGCAGGCGCACGCCGAAGCCGGAGCCCCAGGACTGGTTGATCTCGTCCGACGGCGAGCCCATGGCCGTGCCGGCGATGTCGAGATGCGCCCATGGCGTATCCTTAACGAAGCGCTTGAGGAACTGTGCGGCGGTGATCGAGCCCGCGTGACGACCACCGGTGTTCTTCATGTCGGCGAACTGCGAATCGATCTGCTTGTCGTATTCCGGCCCGAGCGGCATGCGCCACAACCGCTCCTTGGTGGTCAGGCCGGCCGACAAAAGATTTTCCGCCAGTTCGTCGTCATTGCAGAACAGGCCGGCATGGAGATTGCCGAGCGCCACCAGGATAGCACCGGTGAGCGTTGCGAGATTGATCATGAATTCCGGGGCGAAGCGCTCATTGCAATACCAGAGCGCATCGCAGAGAACGAGACGGCCTTCGGCATCGGTATTGTCGATCTGGACGGTCAAGCCCTTGCGGCTCTTATAGACGTCACCCGGACGGAAAGCATTGCCGGCGATGGAATTCTCGACCGCCGGAATGATCACCGTCAGGTCGATCTTCAGCTTGGCGTCCATGATCATCAGGGCGAGGCCGAGGACATTGGCGGCACCGCCCATGTCCTTCTTCATCAGCAGCATGGAGGAGGACGGCTTGATATCGAGACCGCCAGTGTCGAAGCTGACACCCTTGCCGACCAGGGTGAGCTTGCGATGACCCTTCTTGCCCCAGCGCATTTCGATCAGGCGCGGCGCGACCGTCGATGCGCGACCAACCGCATGGATGAGCGGGAAGTTCTTCTCCAGCAGTTCGTCGCCGGTGGTGACGGTGACCTCGGCCTTGTAATGCTCGGCGAGACGGCGGACGGCGGCCTCGATATCGGCCGGGCTCATGTCATTGGCGGGCGTGTTGATCAGGTCGCGGGCGAGATAGACACCGGCGAGCTGACGCTTGATGTCGGCCGCATCGGCATCCTGGGGGATGAGCAGCTTCGGTTCAGTCGGGCGTTCCGAGCGATAGCGATCGAAACTGTAGGCGCCGAGGCCATAGCCGAGCAGCAGGCGGTTGGCCGTCAGCGGCGCGGTTTCGACATGCCAGTCGCCGGCAGGCAGCGTGCGGGCGAGCTTGCCTGTGAGGAAGGGGCTTTCGGACGGATTGGAGCCAAGACCCAGAAGCGCGCCGCCAAGATGGCCGTCTTCGGTCGGGATCAGCAAAAGGGCGCCGGCCTCGGCCTTGAAGCCTGCCTTCTTCGCCCAGTCGAGGGCGAGCGGCTCGAGCGTGCCGGTCTCGACATGGGCCGGCGTGACCGCGAAGATCGGCAGGGTCTTGCCGCCCTTGGTGCTGAAATGAGTCGGGCGTTCTATGTACTGGAAGGGGGCCATGGCTGCTGCTTTCAAGAGAATCGGCGTCGAGCGAATTAACACTCCGTTAGGGTTAACAGATTATTGCTTGAGTGGAGGTTACGTCACGCTGTTGAGGCAGTTGGCGCAGAAAACCAGACTTTCGGGATAGCAATCATGGCCAACCGGCATATTTCCTCGCGCCGCCGCATGCAGACCCTCGGCGGAATAGGCCTTGTCCTCGCGGCGCTGACACTGAGCGGCTGTGCGGGCCGGGAAAAACCGCTGATCACCGGCTCTATTCCGAAACTGTCGAAGCCCGTCGATTCGATGACCGGGCCGGAACTGGCGCGGGCATCCGAGACGATCGGCAAGGCCTATGAGGCCAATCCGAAGGACCGCAATACCGGGCTCAGCTATGCCAATGTGCTGATGATGTCGGGCCGCAACGCGCAGGCGCTGGCCGTCATGCAGCAGGTTGCGATCGCCCATGCCAATGACCGGGCAGTGCTGGCGTCGCTGGGCAAGGCCCAGGCTGCGGCCGGGCAGCTGGAAAAGGCGCTCGGCACGATCGCCCGTGCCCAGACGCCTGACCGTCCCGACTGGAGGCTCTATTCGGCCGAAGGCGCCGTGCTCGACCAGCTCGGTCGCTCGGCCGATGCCCGCGGGCGCTACCGGATGGCGCTCGACATGCAACCCGGCGAACCGAGCGTGCTGTCCAATCTCGGTATGTCCTATGTGCTGTCTGGTGACCTGAAGACGGCCGAGACCTATCTCAACCAGGCATCGCAGCAACCGACGGCCGACAGCCGCGTGCGGCAGAACCTGGCTCTGGTGGTCGGCCTGCAGGGGCGGTTCCAGGAAGCCGAACAGATCGCCGCGCGCGAACTCGATCCACAGCAGGCGACTGCCAATCTCGAATATCTGCGCGGCATGCTGGCGCAGCAGAACTCCTGGAAGCAGCTTGCCGCCGACGGCAAGCCGAAGAAAAGCGGCTAAGGCCTGATCCGCGATAACGCGACAGGGTCATCGCCTGGTTAATCCGGGGAACCGTCTTCATCCGGCAGGACGAGGCGCGAACGGCCGCTGGTCAGATCCTGCACCAGCCGCGCCACCTGATCCTCATCGCCCAAACGCAGGGTGACGGCGAGCGTTGCACCTTGCGCTTCGAACGTCTCGACCAGCGACACATGCGGCAGGGCGAGCAGCCTTGCCTTGACCAGCGCCAGATCGGCAAAGCCGACAACCACCACACCTGTCAGCATCGGGATGATCTCGACCTTTTCGCCGAGGCGCAGGGCGGCCGCCGCCGAGCCGCCATAGGCGCGCATCAATCCGCCACTGCCGAGCAGAATGCCGCCGAACCAGCGGGTGACGACAACGGCGACGCCATCGAGATCCTGTCCATCGATCGCCTGCAGGATCGGCTTGCCGGCGGTGCCGGACGGTTCGCCGTCATCGGAAAACCGGTAGGCCTGTCCGAGGCGCCAAGCCCAGCAATTGTGGTTTGCCGTGTCATCGCGATGGGCGGCGAGGAAGGCCTTGGCCTCGCCCTCGCTGGCGATCGGAGCGGCAAGCGCGACAAAGCGGCTCTTCTTCACGTCCTGGGAAAATTCGACGGGCTGAAGCAGAGAAAAACGCATGGCGATGATCAGACTTTGATGGGGCCGAATGAAACGTCGCTCGACGGTACAGGGGCGCCTGCCCCGGTTCCAGCGGAAACCGGCGTCAGCGGATATGGGCGCGATTGCTCTCCAGCCATTGGCGCAGGGCGGCGATGACCGAGAGCCTGAGGCTCGCCCTCATCGCCAGCGCGCGGGCGAGCGCATGGTCGTCGGCGGGAAAGCCCATTTCGGCCATCACGGCGCGCGGCGACAGGCGCCTTGCGCGCATGACCGCTTCGATCCGCTCTATTGTGGCGGGAAGCAGGTAGCGGCCATTGGCAATCAGCGGCTCGACCGGAATGGTAGTGGTTGCAGTCGGGCGCACGTCTGCGGTCATGGGGGTCGCGCCACTGGCAACCATCGACGCCCTGTCATGCAGGAGAACAAGGGACGGCGCGATGCCGTTGGCCCGGGTTTCGGCTGCGACGAAGTCGAGGAAGGCGTCGCGGTCTTCCGTTGTGGCCTGGGCCCAGGCCTTGATCAGCTTCTTCAGATGATTGCGCTTGGGCTTTTTCGACATGACCGGCTTTCTCTTCGATCCCCGGTCCTTACCCCGCCCGGCGGCGGAGCGCGAGAAAAAATCATTGTCGATGGGAGACTTTGACGAAGGGCCGAATTCTCCAGCGACAACAGGCAGATCCTGCCCGGGGGATGCCGGTCCGGAGTGCTGGAATATTAGGAAAATCAGCTGCAGCGCAAGCAGTCATTAACCTTTATTTTCTACTGATGGAGTGCTTGCCAGCTCTCCCGTTTCTCGTCAGCGATCAGGTTTTCAATGCATCCTCCCCGCCAAAATTCCGTGTTTTCCACCAATGCCTTAGGGGAAAAGCCGACGACGACGCAGACGCCTGTGGCCGCTCCGGCTGCAACGCAGGCGACGGCTGCGCCGGGTCTGCCTGCATCGGGCAAGCCACGAACGGGAACCGATCAACTGGCGGCCAGCCAGATCGAAGGCCGCAGCGAGATGCCGGCCTGGCAGACCGCCTTCGTGCTGGGGCCGAACGTGCGCTTCACCCGCACGCCGGACAAGACACCAAATCAGGGGTTGGGCCAGCGCGGGGAACCCGAAACCGTGGAGTCGGTGGTGGCACCGCCGGTGGCGCAGGCTTCCGTGACCCCGCCAGCGGCAAAACCGACCGTCGACATGCCGCGTGCGCCGGCCTCGGTTACCCTGCCGCAGCCGCCGGATGCGGTCGGGGCACGGGCTCTGACCTACAAACTGCGCCGCGAACTGGCGCGCCAGCAGGCGGAACAGGCTGCCTGGGCGGCCGCGCATGGGCAGGAAATGCCGATGATCGCAACGCCGGCCCAGAGCCTTGCACCCGTCGCAGCGCCCACGCCTGCAATGCAGGTGAACCAGACACTGCAGGCCATGCAGGCAACCGTCGCCCCGGCACCGCGTGCGATGATGCCCACAAGGATTACCGCTTCGGCACCGAACGAACCGCGCGTGCAGCAGCCGACGATGGTGCGCAACGCCTTTCTGCGCGGTCCGATCCAGGCACAGCAACAACAGCAACAGCCGCAGCAAACAGTGGCCGCACCACCCCCTGCGCCTGCTTCTGGCCCCGTCCCTGCGGCGCAGGCAAAAGCTGTGACCGCGAATGCGGTGCAGGCATCGCATGGGTCGGCGAGCCTGGCTTCGGCGGCACAGGTTCCGGCCATTCCGGCGCAGGCACAGCCGGCCGTGGCCCCGGGTCGGGCACCGCTGGACCTGAGCGCATTGCTGTCGGACCATATCTTCTTCGAAGCGATGATAGACGTTGGTGATGCACCGGCCGAGGCGGTGGCGAACCTACCGGTCGGTCCTGCTGCAAGAGCCGCTGCCGCTTTGCTTGCTCCTCTCCGCCATGCTGCTCCCCATGCCTCACGGACGACGCTTCCCACGGTCATCCCGACGCAGCAACCGGTGCGCTCGCGGATCGCGGCGCGTGCCGAGGGGGTGCGCTATCGCCCGGATATGGCCGTTGAGCCGCCAACTGCGTCGCTGATCAAGCCCGTGTTCGACGCACCGGATGGCTCGGTGATTGCACTCTACCGTCAGGTTGAAGCACGCATGCCGATCGTTTTCGGCGACGCACAGGCCATGGTCGAGGCCGTGCCGGCCCTCAGCGAGGCAGCCTCCCCCCTGCAATCGCAGGCTTCCCCGGCACCGCAGCCGTTCACCAGCTCCCTGCCGATCGCCCAGGCGTTGAAGGCACGCCAGCCGCTTTTCCGCGAACAGCCGGCGCTGGCCGAGGGCGAATACGAACTGCCGCCGATCGATCTCCTGCAGGAAGCGCAGGTGCTGGATGCGCCGGCGATGAGCCCGGAGGCGCTTGAGCAAAGCGCAGGCCTGTTGGAAAACGTGCTGGAAGATTTCGGCATCAAGGGCGAAGTGATCGATGTGCGGCCGGGTCCGGTCGTCACGCTCTATGAATTCGAGCCGGCACCGGGGGTCAAATCCTCGCGTGTCATCGGCCTCTCCGACGATATCGCCCGTTCGATGTCGGCGCTGTCGGCGCGTGTCGCCGTCGTGCCCGGCCGTAATGTCATCGGCATCGAACTGCCGAACCCGGTGCGCGAAACGGTCTATCTGCGCGAACTGATCGAAACGGCGGACTATGCCGAGACGCGGTTCAAGTTGCCGGTCTGCCTGGGCAAGACCATCGGTGGCGAGCCGGTAATTGCCGAACTGGCCAAGATGCCACATCTGCTGGTCGCCGGGACAACCGGGTCCGGCAAATCGGTGGCGATCAACACGATGATCCTGTCGCTGCTCTACCGGCTGCGACCGGAAGAATGCCGGCTGATCATGGTCGATCCGAAAATGCTCGAGCTTTCGGTCTATGACGGCATTCCGCATCTGCTGACGCCGGTCGTGACCGACCCGAAGAAGGCGGTGATGGCGCTGAAATGGGCCGTGCGCGAGATGGAAGATCGCTACCGGAAAATGAGCCGGCTCGGCGTGCGCAATATCGACGGCTACAATTCACGCGCAGCCGCAGCCCGCGCCAAGGGCGAGACAATCCTGTGCAGCGTGCAGACCGGGTTCGACCGTTCGACCGGAGAGCCGATCTACGAACAGGAAGAGATGGACCTCGCGGCGATGCCTTATATCGTCGTCATCGTCGACGAGATGGCCGACCTGATGATGGTCGCGGGCAAGGAGATCGAAGGCGCGATCCAGCGGCTGGCGCAGATGGCGCGTGCGGCCGGCATCCACCTTATCATGGCAACACAGCGCCCATCGGTCGATGTCATCACCGGCACGATCAAGGCGAACTTCCCGACCCGCGTCTCGTTCCAGGTGACGTCGAAGATCGACAGCCGTACCATTCTCGGCGAGCCGGGTGCAGAACACCTGCTCGGCCAGGGCGACATGCTGCACATGGTCGGCGGCGGGCGCATTGCCCGTGTGCATGGTCCATTCGTATCGGACGAAGAAGTCGAAAAGGTCGTCGCACATCTGAAAACGCAAGGCCGGCCGGAATATCTCGGCACGGTGACCGAAGACGCCGACGAGATGGACGAGACGGCTGAGGAAGACAGCGCCGTGTTCGATAAGTCGGCCATGGGCGAAGAGGACGCCAGCGACCTCTACGACAAGGCAGTGAAGGTCGTGCTGCGCGACAAGAAATGCTCGACGTCCTATATCCAGCGCCGGCTTTCGATCGGCTATAACAAGGCTGCCTCGCTGGTCGAGCGCATGGAGCAGGAAGGCCTGGTCGGCCCGGCCAACCATGTCGGCAAACGCTCGATCATTGCCGGTGGTCGGGAGATCAGCCCGCTGCCGGACAGCGACATCGAAGGCTGAACGCGCTATCTTGGCGTGAGATGCCGACCGCAACAGAAGAATGGCGAAGTCTGGTTTCCACTGGCCATAATCCAAAGAAAACGGCGCCTCCCAAAGCGGAAGGCGCCGTTTTTCATGTTCCGGAACATGCCGGATCAGCTGTCAAAATCAGCTATCTGGCGTGAGCGTCATCGAGGTGCCGGTGGCGGCCAAGTTGAGGCCGAGCTGGCCGGTCACACTGATGGTCTGCAGGTGGATGGAACCGGAGGTGCCGCCGACCAGGATATTGGCACCGACGCCGGCGCCGACCGTGGCTTCCGCCGTGATGCCCTGGTAGAGACCGCCCAAGGAGCCGCGATGATATCCGGCTGTCGGGGCAAAAACCGCCCAGATCAGGCTGCCCTTGGTGGTGAAGCCGAGATCAACGCCCATCTTGCGCAGGGCGCCCGTGTAGCGGTCAAGCGGCTCGCTGCCGATGGTCGAGGTGAAGACGCAATCGACCTCCTTGGCAGAACCGACGACAAAACCGACACCGCCACCGACATTGCACTGGAGATAACCGATACGAACGCCGCCGCGCTGGTCAGCTTCCTCATAGGTGGGAACGGGATCCTGGCGGGACATATCAGCCGAGAAGGCTGTGCCTGCGCTGGCCAAAAGCGGCAGTGCAGCAAGCGCAACGGCGAGAGAATTCTTCATGGTGTACTCCTTCAAACTTGAACCTGCCCTCCGATGACCATGCATCCGAGCGGGTGGGCTAGGTGTGATTAACGCATATGGCGAAAGAATGATCCATCGGCGCTTTCACTTATGTTTCTGCGGTCGATCGGCATCGATTGACAGACGCAGCTACGCCGCGCATGGGCGCGAGCGGTGAAACGGCCGGACAGGCCCGCCCCAAATTCCGGCGACCACCGACAAGCGACCTCGCCCCAAAAACACTTCGGCGGCGTGCTGAGCACGCCGCCGAAGTGAGCATATCATTATGATCGTTGACGCTGACGTCAGTAGGACTGATAGGCGGAAACCACCGCTGCGATCTGGTCCGGGGTGAGCGCTGCGACCTGGGCCGTGGTGATGGCTTGCAGCTGCGCGCTCGACAGATTGCCGATATCCTCCGTCGACAGGCCGGCGAGGGCCGCGGAATTGATAGACGAGATATCCGCTGTCGAGAAGGTCGCCAGATCTTCGGCTTCGAGCGCTGCAATCTGCAGCGAGCTCAGGCCTGCAACCTGTGTCGGCGTCAGGACCTCGACCTGCTCGGTCGACAGGGAACCGATCTGGGCCGTGGTCATGCCGACAATCGCGCTCGGCGAGATTGCCACCATCTGTTCGGTGGTCAGGCTGGCAATATGGCTGGTGCCCAGTGCTGCGACCTGGATGGCATTCAGCGCGCCGATTTGCGCGGTGCTCAAGACCGAAACCTGGGCGGAGGTCAGGGCCCGGATCTGACTGAAGATCAGCGAGCCGAACTGAGCCGTGCTCAAGGCGGCGATATGGGCGGTCGACAGGGCGGCGATATTTGCCGTCGACAGGCCGCCGATCGCAGAGGCGCTGATGGCCGCAAGATCGCCCGTCGAGAAGGTCGCCAGATCCTCCGTCGTCAGAGCGCCCAGCTGTGTCGAGGTCAGGGCGCCGAGTTGAGCGGACGACAGAGCATCAATCTGGGCTGTCGACAGCGCGTCGATCTGCGCCGTCGTCAGGCCCGGAATGGCACTGGATCCCAGCGCGGCAACCTGGGCTGTCGTCAGCGACGCTAGATTCGAGACGGAGAGGCCCGAGATACCCGCCGCGCTGAGTGCCGCGATCTGCGTCGTCGTGAGGTTGCTGACCTGGGTCGCGTTCAG
>ERZ1034381.250-NODE-250-length-10664-cov-48.118579_pt1 | contig 10664 bp, 9 predicted proteins | sample MGYA00520602_ERZ1034381 | MGnify/ENA primary metagenome ERZ1034381 (study PRJEB33736, sample SAMEA104288466) | Azolla filiculoides | biome: Urban; feature: water surface; material: ditch water | place: Netherlands | collected 2014 ...
TTTTACCTTCCTTAGGTAATAGACCTTGATCATAATTTAGCTGAACCAAGGTTAGGTTTAGCACTGACACATCGAAAAGTCTGTGGTGGTTCTCTTTCTCTAGAGCTATTCCAACATCCTACCAATTGATTGACGGTTATACAAACTTGTCGCCGTCAAGCAGTTTCTCTAATTGAGTTTTTTGACCAACCTATGAAAGTCATGGTTCACCCTGCCTTGCATACACCTTCTTTAATCGCTCTACCTTAGACCTGAATTATTACTAATTTGGTTGGGTTGTGCTGTTGCGTAACTCAAGCTACAATTCTTTTAAAACCAAGCATATTGCTATTATCGGGGAGTCTCAACTGCAATGACGAAGCAATTATTTAATAACCGTGTGGCTGTTCTTTTAACCATGCACCAGAAAGAAAAAGTAATTGCCCCATTATTACAGCAAGAGTTAGGAATACAAGTCATAGTTCCGCAAAACGTTAACACCGATGCTTTTGGTACATTTACTAGAGAAATAAAACGTCAATATACACAAATTGCTACTGCGAAACTAAAAGCTGAGAAAGCTTTAGAAATAACAGGAGAAACTATAGCTATAGCTAGTGAGGGTAGTTTTGCTCCTCATCCCAGTTTTCCTTATATTTATGCTAATAGAGAAATTATTGTTTTTTTAGATCAAAAAAATGACTTAGAAATTATTGGTGAGGTATTTTCAACTGATACAAACTTTAATCATCAGGTTGTCAATAATTTACAAGCAGCAGAAGAATTTTCTAGTAAAGTTGGTTTTCCTGAACATGCTTTAGTTATTTGGTTCGAGAAATCAAATCCTGAAAATCCGCAAATTATTAAAGGTATCACGACAAAAGAAGGATTACAAGAATCTGTAAATTTCGCTTTAGAGAATTCACTAGATGGAAAGGTGCATATAGAAACAGATATGCGGGCGCTTTATAATCCGACGCGGATGAGAAATATCAAAAAAGCTACCCAAGATTTGCTAAATAAAATCAATAGTTATTGTCCTCAATGTTCTACACCTGGGTTCAGTATAGCTGAAAAAATCAAAGGTTTACCCTGTGAAATTTGTCATCAACCTACTTTCTTGAGTATGACGGTAATTTATCAATGTCGAAAATGTAATTTCAGGAAAGAAAAGTTATATCCTGAAGGTAAAAAGTTTGCAGATCCTGGACTATGTAACTATTGTAATCCTTAGATAAAAAATTAGACAACTGATAATTGGTAACTGATCTAATAAAGCCTCCTCTTGAACGGTTAATCACAAGAAGAGGTTTGGAGCTAAAGTCCGGTAGGGTAATCGGGCTATTTAATATTTAATATTGATTAGCTATTTCTCCAGTCCTCCTTTAGATAGATAAATCTTCAGCTGTTATTATATGTTGGTTTAATTAGATAAAAAGATCCCTCGCTTTCAGATATAAACGAGGGATTTTAGTATTAAAGTTCGTCAGGTGATCGGAATATTTAATTATTTAGTATTTATTGTATGTATGTTGATTCCTCCATGAGATAGATAAATGTTCCTTAACCAGTTGAAAATCGTATATTAAAGTACTTAAGATCAATTTGATAGAAAATAAAGGACAATTCTTAAGATAAGATTGTGTATAGTTTAATATTTTGATGCTAGAGGAACTTTTTAGGTTGATTGACTTGACCAGAGTTTTACAGTAGTAAAATCATGTACCATGAACACACATCCAGGCGAATGTATACTAGTGTGAAGTATACTAGTGTGAATTGTTACCAACAATAGATTAAGATTAGGGTTCTATACTATCAGCCCATTCCGGGTTACGATTGTAGGTTAGCAAAGCTTTGATTAAATATCAATATTGAGTTTTTAAGATTTTATGGACAAAAGTCCACCAGATGGCAGTAGTATCCTCCTCAACGCTTAGGCGAGATTGTCTCCCGGCGTGGGGGAGACATTAGGAGATGTTTATTATGCTCACACAAGATATTCGCAATTTATTGGATATTGCCGACTTAAATCAATTGAAATGTGATTTAAATAGTTTGCAACCAGTAGATGTAGGAGAGTATATTTCGGAATTGCCTGAAAAACAAAGGGCGATCGCATTTCGGGTACTGAATAAAACTCAGGCCATAGATGTCTTTGAGTATTTACCCACAGAAATACAGGAAGAATTGATTCACTCTCTCCACGATATCCAGGTGGTGCAACTTGTGGAGGAAATGAGTCCTGATGAAAGGGCAGAATTGTTTGATGAACTACCAGCAGGGGTAGTCAAACGGCTATTGCAACAACTTAGTAACGAACAAAGACAAGCTACTGCGACGATTCTCGGTTATCCTGAAGGGACTGCTGGGAGGGTAATGACGACTGAATATGTCCGGTTGCGACGGGGATTAACTGTTGGTGAAGCCTTAAGTAAAATCCGCTTGCAAGATGGAGATAAGGAAACAATTTACTATGCGTATGTCACAGATGATAATCGCACTTTAGTTAGTGTTGTTTCTTTACGACAGCTATTATTTACTTTTCCCGATGTTTTAATTAAAGATATTGCTAGTTCCCACGTTGTCAAAGTGAGAACAGAAAACTCACAGGAAGAGGTTGCCAGAATTATGCAACGTTATGATTTAATTGCGATTCCTGTAGTTGACAGAGAAGATCGATTAGTGGGAATTATTACCATTGATGATGTCATTGACATTTTAGAAGAAGAAGCTACAGAAGATATTCAAAAATTGGCAGGTGTAAGTGGTGATGAAGAAGCTTTATCTCCTCCTTTAGTAACGATTCGCAAACGCTTACCTTGGTTGTTAGCGATTATGGGATTATATATTGGTGCTGCTAGTGCGATCGCACCTTTTCAACAAGTAATTGCTGCTGTACCAGTTCTAGCCGTAATTATGCCCATATTTTCTAACACAGGTGGAACTGTGGGTATTCAAGCCTTAACCGTGACTATTCGCAGTTTAGGTGTAGGTGAAGTCACACCCGAAGATACTTTAAAAATCCTCCGTAAAGAACTTTTAGCCGGATTAGGTACAGCTATTGGGTTATGTATAACTATGATGCTACTTTCCTTAATTTGGGCTCAACCCCAAGAACGGTGGGTAGCATTAATTGCAGGAACAGTGATGGCAACTAATACAATGGTTGCCGTTACCCTGGGAACTTTATTACCAATGGGTCTGAAAAGGTTAAAGCTAGATCCTGCATTGGTGAGTGGTCCATTAGTGACAACAATGTTAGATACCATCGGCTTTTTAACCTTCCTCAGCATGATTTCCATTGCTTTAAAGGTATTCCACCTGCAAGCTTAATAGGTGAGTAATTGGTGATTAGCAATCATGAATTTCTCCTTATTACTGATTCACAATTAGATAAAATCGGCAATCTCAAATTCAAAGTCTTTATGTCTACTACTACCTGGACTCGTCATCATATTCTTTCCCTAGCTGACTTCACAACCAGCGAATATAACGCCGTTTTACAGACCGCTGCTTCATTTCAAGAAGTATTATCACGCCGAACCAAAAAGGTACCAACTCTACAGGGACAGGTGGTAGCAAACTTATTCTTTGAACCTTCAACGCGTACCCGCAGTAGTTTTGAGATAGCTGCTAAACGCTTAAGTGCAGATACCCTAAATTTCGCTGCTGCTACATCTTCCATGACCAAGGGAGAAACCATTCTGGATACAGCAAAGACCTATTTAGCGATGGGAACGGATATTATGGTAATTCGCCATAAAGAAGCAGGAGTACCCCATGTGATCGCCCAAGAAATGGATCGTTTAGGTGTAAAAGTTAGCGTCCTCAACGCAGGTGATGGACAACATGAACATCCATCCCAAGGATTACTTGATTTATTTACAATTTGTACATTAATTGATCCAGCACAACCCAGAATTGAATTATTAGAAGGCAAAAAAATAGCCATTGTTGGAGATATTCTCCATTCTCGCGTAGCCCGTTCTAATATTTGGAGTTTAATCGCTAGTGGTGCAGAAGTTTATCTAGCCGGACCTCCCACATTACTACCTAAATTCTTTGCTGAATATTTAGGACGCACAGAAAATTCTCAGCGTTTATTTACACATTGGCAACTAGAACCAGCCTTAGAAAACGCCGATTTTGTGATGACATTGCGTTTACAAAAAGAACGAATGACAGCGCATTTATTACCAAGTTTAAGAGAATACCATCAACTATTTGGCATTACCCGCAATAAATTAAAACTCTGTAAACCCAACGTTAAAGTTTTGCACCCAGGACCAGTAAATAGAGGTGTAGAAATTAGTTCTGATTTAATGGATGATCCTGAATTTAGCTTAATTCAATCTCAAGTAACGAGTGGTGTTGCTGTGCGAATGGCATTGTTGTATTTTATTGGTAGCGGTAGGGCTTAATTTATACGATTCAGACCAGACAAAAGTAGATTGAGTTAACGCAAAGAAACCCAACATGATCAATGCTTCTGTTGGGTTCCGCTGTGGCTTAAAGCAACCTACTCAGCGTAATGACAATTTAACATTAGCAGATATGCTAGATGCTAACTTAATGAATGCGGATTTGCGTGGTGTCGACTTAAGCAGTGCTAACCTCACAGGTGCGTGCTTGCGTGGTGCTAACCTACGGGAAGAAAAGAGAATTTACTGTGCCATTCTCCGGGGTACTAAACTCCATAAGGCTGACTTGCGAGGTGCTGATTTAACTGGTGCAGACTTATATAAAGTTGATCTAAGTGGTGCTAACTTAGGTGAGTCAAGCTTGCGGGGTGCTGATTTGCATGGTGCTAATCTGAGTGGAGCAATTTTATATAATGCGTCTTGAAGCGATATTAATTTTAGGTGGTGCTATTCTTAATGGTGCTAATTTAATGAATGCTAGGTTGGAAAGATCAAACTTCACGGAAGCTGAACTTATAGGTGCTAACTTGCAAGGTACAATTATGGCAGTTACTAAACTAACTAGACCCAATATGAGTCGAGCAAATCTGAGTTTTGCTAGATTAAGTAGAGCAGATTTAAGTCAGGCTAACCTGCGCGAAGCTAACCTTACAGAAGCAGATTTAGTAGATGCCTATCTTGCCAGAACTAACTTAATTGACGCTAATTTAAGTCAGGCAAATTCGATCAGAGCAGAAATTAGTAGTGCAAATTTGATGCATACAAATTTGAGTGAAGCAGTAATTCCTGATGGCACAGTTAACGATTAAATTGGTAATTGGTGATTGATTGGTAATTGGTGATTGGTGGGCAATGCCCACCGGAAGCTTATATTTACTCTCCAGTAATAGAGAGTTCACTCACCCAAACTCTGGGACAAACTCCTCCTGGTGTTAATTCTGCTTCTTTCTCTACATAAACAATTGATTTCAAGACTTCCAAGAAATCACCAGCTACTGTTGCCGATTCGATACTAATTTTCTCACCTTTGTTAACTAACCAACCATCAAAAGGCAAAGAAAACGAACCTTGCAAAGCCTTAACACCAGCATGGAGAGCTTGTAAATCATCAATTAAAATCACATTTTCCGCAGTTTCTAAGCTTAATTCTTGCATGGGTAAGCCATGCAGGCTATCAGGTGTAGCTGCGGCAAAAACATGATAAAAATTGGGACCAACGCTCACCTTAGCACCAATACTTGCATTACCTGTAGGTTGGGCATTTAACCTTTTAGCTGTTCCCGCACTATGGAGAAAGCTGGTTAAGACACCTTTTTCTACTAACTTTACCTGACGGGTAGGAGTACCTTCACCATCAAAACTTTCTGCACCGATATTAGCAGGATGTAGGGCATCATCATAAACTGAAAGTAAGGGTGAAGCAATTTCTTTACCGATATCATCAGCCTTTGATAAACTTTGATTGTCAAGGATACTTTGGGCATTAAATAAGTTAGAAAATGCACCCAATAAACTCAAGAAAGCTTCAGCAGAGAAAACTACTCGATATTTACCAGTTTTGATTTTCTCATAATTTAAGTGGCTGATAGTTTTATCAGCAGTTTCTTTTACACAACCTGCAATATCTAAATCAGCTAAATTTTCTTTAATTCGATAAGCACCAGCACTGCGGGGTTTTTTACCTTCTTCTTCAGTTTTGCTATAAAGATAAACAGAAGCTAAGGAATGAGACTCTGTTCTTAAAGCACCTTCACTGTTGAGATAAAAGCGGTCGATATCTCTTTGTGCCAAACCATTATAAGGTACTCCTTTAATTGCAGGATGAGCCGCTAATAGTTCTTTCTCTGCTACTAATAATCTTTCAATTAGTTCTGAGATAGGTGCTTGTAGTGCTTTGTTTTTGGTGGTTTTGGCGATGGGAATGGTCGCTTCTGGACTAAAATCAGGGACGTTTTCTTTTACACCAAAGAAACTCGCTTCATAAGCAGTTTGTAAAGCTAATTCTAATCCTTTCGGATCTATATCTGTGGTACTGGTGACACCCATTGTATTTTCTTCGTTCCAAACCCGAACTGTGACACCGGAACGATTTGAAGCTTTTACTTGTTTGGGTTCTCCTTGGTCAACTTGAACGCTGGTATCGTCTACTGTTGAACCGTAAATATCAAATTTTTGAATGCCTAGTTTGGTGGCATTTTGTTGGGCGTAAGTTGCAATTTCTCGGATGTTAGACATGATTGAATTAATTTGTGATTTTCGACGGCAGATGAACGCAGATAAACGCAGATGATATGGATGGTTTATCTGTGTGCATCTGATGATTCTTATTTGTTGTTTTTATCGTCCACCAACAGTAATGGAATCAACCTTAATGTGAGGTTGTCCAACGGTGGTGTAAATGCTGCCGCTGACTGAACCACAAAAACCGGGAGCTAATTCTAAATCTTGGGAACACATGGAAATTTTGTTCATGATTTCCTTGGCTTCACCAATGAGAGTAGCGCCTTTTAGTGGTTTGGTAAGTTTACCATTTTCTATTAAGTAAGCTTCGTCAACGCTAAAGTTAAATTGACCTGTTGCACCGACACTACCACCACCCATTTTTTTGCAATAAATACCTTTATCAACGGAGGCAAATAAGTCTTCGTTGCTGTAGTTGCCTGTATCAATATAGGTATTTCGCATCCGACTGGCAGCTGCAAATGTGTAATTTTGACGGCGACCACTGCCTGTTCTAGGGTGTCCTGTGCGGACTGAACCTGTTCTGTCAGCCAGGAAGTTTTTGAGAATGCCTTTTTCAATTAATAATGTTCTTTGGGCGGGCATTCCTTCGTCATCCATATCAATTGTGCCGAAGGCGTTATCAGCACGTCCTTCGTCCCATGCTGTTAAACTTTCATGGGCGATTTCTTCGCCTTTTTTATCAGCAAATGGTGTGGTTTGGCGTTCAATTTGGGTAGTTTCTAATAGGTGTCCACAGGCTTCATGGAAAATGACACCACCAAAATGATTGGCCATAATAATGGGGTAAGTTCCTGATTCTACATAATCTGCATAAAGCATTTTACCTGCGGATTCGGCGATTTGTTCGGATGCTTGTTGATAATCCCAAGTTCTCAGGAAGTTAGCATCACTGGTGTTACCTGCACGTTCACCTATGGAGGCGCGGTTGGCACCGTCAGCGCAAAGAATATTAAAGCCGACGGACTGGGTGAGGCGGATATCACGGGCAAATGTGCCATCACTGGCAGCAACTAAGACTTCTTGCCAGTCACGGAAATAGGTAGCACGGCGAGATTGGATGTGAGTAGCTTTTTTGTTAAGTTGGGCAGTACCCTCAAGGAGGATTTCTCCCATTTCGCGGATAGAACTGCACAGAGGTAGCCAGCCGTCTTTACCACGTTTGGTGGCGTAGTCTCTAAGTAATTCTAGGTTAATTTCGGGTATGAAAGCACTCGGTCCTGGCAGTTGTAATCCCAGGATGGAAAGACCTTTTTCTAAAGCTGCTTTTAAACCGACAAATGTCAGGTTATTGGTGCTAACGTAACAGTCAGCCTTACCGCGAAATACTCTCACTCCTGCACCTGTGGCTAAACTAGGTGAAATACTGGTGATGATGTCGTCTTCTGCCAAGCAGCTAATGTAGTTACGACGTTCTAAAAATAATTCGATAAAGTCCGCACCTGCGGCACGTCCCAGTCCCAAAAGGATTGCCAGAGGCGCTTCCCAAGTTTCATCAAATCGTTCTGTGGTTGATGAATATTGTAGGCTGGGGAGTTGGTTTGAGAGAAGTAAGGTATTTGTAAGCATGAATAGCCTCGTCTGCTGGCGTGATTCAGATATCTGACAGAAGAAATCCTGGTGACATTAGTCTAACAAATCCATGAAAGCGAGTGTTGGCATTTAGATAGTAGGGTTTTCCGCCATGTTTTCAAGATGTTATTATTTACCTAATACTTAGAAATAGTGGACTTTTAAAAATACCATAGGATTGTATAATTTATTTTCTAGATGTTTCCAGAGATGTTGTTTTGCTGGTGTTACTGACTAAATATACCAATTCTACGAAAAAATAATTAAGGTGAACTGTTAGAAATTTAATGATAATAACTCATTTGTTAATAACCGATATAGGATTGTTATATGGCACTATTTAAACCTGAAGATTGCTTAATTTTAGTTGTAGATGATGTAAAATTAAATCTCCAAATCGTTGCCAAAATTCTAGATAATGTAGGCTATGAATGTAGCTTTGCTTCTAATGGTTATCAAGCCTTGAAACGAGTGAGATCTGCTCGTCCAGATTTAATCTTATTAGACTTAATGATGCCAGAAATGGATGGTTTGGAAGTATGTGAAAAAATTCAAGCTAATCCAGAGTTGTCAGAAATTCCAATTATATTTATATCTGCTAGTCAGGAGCAAGAGCATTTACTTCAAGCTTTTCAAAAGGGAGCGGTTGATTATGTCGCAAAACCATTTCATAGTGCGGAACTTTTGGCTCGTGTGAGAATGCACTTGGAGTTAAAATATTCACGGCAAAAATTGAAGAATTTATTGCAGGAACAAGTAGAATTAGTCAAACAATTAGAAACTTTAGCCAATACTGATCCCTTAACTGGAGTGTGGAATCGTCGTTATCTTCTGATGATAGCAGAGCAAGAAATAAAGCGCAGTCAGCTATATAATTTTTCTTTTGCTGTACTCTTAATAGATATTGACCATTTTAAGAAAATTAATGATACTTATGGGCATAGTATAGGGGATGATGTAATTATATTTATGACTAAAACAGTTCTCTATCATTTGCAGAGTACAGATTGTTTTGGTAGGTTTGGTGGTGAAGAGTTTGTTGCGTTATTGCCAGAAACAGATATGGATGAAGCCATGATAGTGGCTGAATGTATCAGAGAAAATATTAAAAATCAGTATATTACTTTTGAAGAACAAAAAGTATCAATCACAATCAGTATTGGTGTTTCTAGTTATAGGACAGGAGATAAAAATATTGATAGTATTCTTCGACGGGCCGACCAGGCGCTTTATCAAGCGAAACATGAAGGACGTAACCGGGTGATATCATGTCCATTGGAATAGTTATTATCAGCAGATTTTATGCTTTTAAGTTGTACAAATGGCATTTCCCTAATTTTTGCTCTTTCGGCCCTACTTAATAATAGACTTGTCCATTATTTAGCAATCTATCTAAAAGAGATCGTAAACTAAAGATAAAATTGTAAAATCAATCAGTAAGTTAGTTACAAGGAATGAAGATGCTGAAATTATATCAGTGGGAACTATCTCAATATTCAGAGAAGGTGCGTCTAATCCTTGATTATAAAGGTTTGGAGTATGGTAAAATTGAAGTTACACCGGGGATTGGACAAGTTGAATTGTTTCGTTTGACTGGTCAAAAACAAGTTCCAGTGTTAAAGGATGGCCATAGATATATTGTAGACTCTACAGAAATAGCTAAGTATTTAGACTCAGAATATCCAGAGAACCCTCTGTTACCAAAAGATCCAAAAAAACGTGCTGCGGCTTTATTGATGGAAGATTGGGCGGATGAGTCAATAGGTGTTAAGGGTAGAAAATCTCTATTTGCGGCAATTAGTCAAGATCAAAATTTCCGCAAGTCTTTATTACCTGTTTCAACACCAGATATACTCAAAAGTATGGTTGAAGGTGTCCCTACTGATTTTCTGAATGTGTTGGGTTTAGGAGTTGGTTTTAGTCGTGATGTAATTAATTCTGCAATCGCTAGTTTAAGACAAGATTTAGAAATCCTCACGGAATTATTATCAGATAGTCCTTATCTGTTGGGAGATGAACCAACTATAGCTGATTTAACAGTGGCGGGATTGTCGATATTATTGAAATTTCCACAAGGGCCTTATTTAGATTTACCAGAGTCTCTCAGAGGTAAAGGGTTGCCTATTTTAGCGGATAATCCTGATTATGAACCATTTTTCACCTGGCGTGATCGCCTCTACGCCCAATTTAGAAAACCCTTATCAGGTAAACCTGCTGCTGGAAGTGCACCAACTTCAATTCAAATTGATTAAGTAATTGATAGGTGATAGGTGACAGGTGATAGGTGACAGGTGATAGGTGACAGGTGATAGGTGACAGGTGACAGGTGACAGGTGAGAGGAAAGAGTTATAACCAATTAATTCCAATTACCAATCACCAATCACCAATCACCAATGACTAATGACTAATGACTAATGACTAATGACTAATGACTAATGACTAATGAC
>ERZ1034381.252-NODE-252-length-10628-cov-2.477064_pt1 | contig 10628 bp, 10 predicted proteins | sample MGYA00520602_ERZ1034381 | MGnify/ENA primary metagenome ERZ1034381 (study PRJEB33736, sample SAMEA104288466) | Azolla filiculoides | biome: Urban; feature: water surface; material: ditch water | place: Netherlands | collected 2014 ...
TCCCCGGCATTGCTGGCTGTTCTGTTTCTTGCCGGCTGCCAGAGCCAGACCGTCAAGGAAATCGGCAACGCACCTGCGATGAGCCCGATCGGATCCGGCCTGCGTTTCAGCCAGACGCCGCAGATGGCCTTGTATCCCAAGCAACCGCAGGCCACCGCCAGCGGCTATTCGCTGTGGAGCGACAGCCAGTCGGCCCTGTTCAAGGATGCCCGCGCCCTCAACGTCGGCGACATCCTGACGGTAAACATCCAGATCAACGACAAGGCATCGTTCGAAAACGAAACCGATCGCAGCCGCACCAATTCGAGCGGTCTGAGCTGGTCGACGGCCGTTGATCTGTTCGGCAACGAGATCCCGGCAACCACCGGCGACCTGAGCTCCGGTTCCGACACCAGCACCCAGGGCAAGGGTACGACGGAACGCTCGGAAAAGCTGACCCTGCTGGTTGCAGCCGTCGTCACCGGCATCCTTGAAAACGGCAATCTGCTGATCAGCGGCTCGCAGGAAGTGCGCGTCAATCACGAGATCCGCATTCTCAACGTCGCCGGTATCGTGCGACCGCAGGATGTCGATGCCGACAACACGATTTCCTACGAGCGCATCGCCGAGGCGCGCATCTCCTACGGTGGCCGCGGCCGCCTGACCGAAGTGCAGCAGCCGCCCGTCGGCCAGCAGGTGGTCGATCTGTTCTCGCCGTTCTGACGGCGGGAAAGCAAGACAGAGCAGGAACGGCAAGGTCCGATGGAACAAAACGAAGAGCCCACAGGCAAGAAGAAATCCGGCCTCATGACACTGCTCGTGCCGCTGGTCGTGCTGACCGTCGCAGGCGGCGGCGGCGGCTGGGTTATCGGCAATATGTTGGCACCACAGGTGAAGCTGTCGGAAGATGCCGCGAAGGCAGCCGAGGCAGCGCCGGCCGCCGGCCATGGCGATGCAAAGAAGGAAGAGGGACTTCCCAAGATTGCCACCGAAGCCAATGGCATCGTCCAGCTGGAGCCGATCACGACAAATCTCGCATACCCGTCGGAAAACTGGATCCGGCTGGAACTTGCGCTGATGTTCAACGGCGCGCCCGACGTCAAGATTGCCGAAGACGTGCATCAGGACATCATGGCCTATCTCAGAACCGTCTCGTTACAACAGGTCGAAGGGCCGCGCGGCTTCCAATATCTCAAGGATGACATCCAGGAGCGTGTTGACCTACGCTCCGAAGGGCGCGTATCGAAGGTGATGTTCAGGACGTTTGTGATCGAATGATTCGATTTTTTCTTGTTGCCGCTGTCATGATGATGGCGCCGGAAATTGCGCATGCGCAGCAGTTTCCGACGGAGATCTTCAATACGCCGATCGATGGATCGGTGGCGGCCTGGATTATCCGTACCTTTGGTCTGTTGACCATCCTGTCGGTTGCCCCTGGCATCCTGATCATGGTCACCAGCTTCCCGCGTTTCCTGATCGCCTTTTCGATCCTGCGCTCGGGCATGGGTCTTGCGACAACACCCTCCAACATGATCCTCACCAGCATGGCGCTGTTCATGACCTTCTATGTCATGGCGCCGACCATGGATCAGTCTTGGCGAACCGGCGTCCAGCCGCTGTTGGCTAACCAGATCAACGAGGCCGAGGCGGTGGCGCTGATTGCCGAGCCCTTCCGCACTTTCATGACGGCAAATACGCGTGACAAGGATCTGCGGCTGTTCGTCGATATCGCCAATGAACGCGGCCAGGCCACGGTCACCGGCGACAAGGTCGACTACCGCGTGCTCGTTCCGGCCTTCATGCTGTCGGAAATCCGTCGTGGCTTTGAGATCGGCTTTCTGATCGTTTTGCCCTTCCTCGTCATCGATATGGTGGTCGCCACGATCACCATGGCCATGGGCATGATGATGCTGCCCCCGACCTCGATTTCGCTGCCTTTCAAGATCCTGTTTTTCGTCCTAATCGATGGTTGGAACCTGCTGGTCGGCAGCCTGGTGCGCTCCTTCGTCTGACCCTTAAAAAATTGTTTACCACTTCCCTTGCGGCGTTGTTTACCAAGGATTTATCCAGCTTTATCGATCCCTAATTTGTTAAGGTGTTGGCAATACTTGGCGGTCAGTTTGGTCCTCACACGAAGGGTCTGGTAGACGAAAAAATCGCTACCGAATGGCATGATGCCGAACTGTCGTAGCCGGTAATTTCCAGTCCGGTATGTCCCCATTAGTATCTTGTTTTAAGGGACAAAAAACATGGCCAGCATTCTGACCAACACCAACGCTATGTCTGCACTTTCGACGCTGCGTTCGATCTCCGCCAACATGGAATCCACCCAGAACGCGATCTCCACGGGCAAGAGCGTTGCATCTGCTTCGGACAACGCTGCGTACTGGTCGATCTCGACCACGATGAAGTCCGACAACATGGCTCTCGGCGCAGTCTCCGACGCGCTCGGCCTCGGCGCTGCCAAGGTTGACACGGCCTATGCCGGTATGGACGCCGCCATCGACGTCGTAACCGAAATCAAGGCCAAGCTCGTCGCCGCCAAGGAACAGGGTGTCGACAAGGAAAAGATCCAGGAAGAAATCTCGCAGCTTCAGGATCAGCTGACTTCGATCGCCGAATCCGCTTCGTTCAACGGCCAGAATTGGCTGGCGAATGAAGGTGGCGACGTGACAGTCATCACCGGCTTTGTCCGCGCTGCCGACAACACGGTCACCGTCAAGTCGAGCACGATCACGCTGGACGACACCAACATGCTGTTCAGCGCTGACGCAGCTGGCGTTATCGACGAAGCAACCGGCATCCTGGGTGCCAACGGCACGGCCTCGTCGTCGAGCATCGTCGGCTTCGAAATCGACAACGACACCGACTCCGCTACGCTCGACAACCTGCTTACCGACGTTGAAACCGCTCTGACCAGCATGGTCAGCGCCGGCGCAACGCTCGGCTCGCTGTCCAGCCGTATCGATCTGCAGTCCGAGTTTGCAGACAAGCTTTCCGACGCCATCGAAACCGGCATCGGCCGTCTCGTCGACGCCGACATGAACGAAGAATCGACCCGCCTCAAGGCCCTGCAGACCCAGCAGCAGCTGGCGATCCAGGCTCTGTCGATCGCCAACAGCGACTCGCAGAACATCCTGTCGCTCTTCCGTTAATCGCAAGAACGGGCCGGCCCGTGAGGGCCGGCTAAACTATCCCGACGCCGATATGCCTTGGTGGCTGACCAGAGGCGCGCGAAGGGAAAGCTTCAACACCCGGAGGCTGAACCGGGTAAGTGGCTGCGGAGGTCGCGTCTGGAAACAGACGCGACCTTTTCGTTTTATTAAGCATTTTTTGTTACGCGCGCGTGCACGCGAAGATTGCAAGTTTTTATAGCGATCGGGCATCTCTTCGAATTGCCTTAGGCCTTCGTTAACCAACATGCGTTTATCTGAACGCATCGAAGGGGCGAGCTAACCATTCAAATTCAGCCGGTTAGCAGGCATGACGCTGTGCGCTTCTACCGGTGATACCGGAATGCCCTTCCTATTCAGCCATTAAGGGGCACACACCTATGACGAGCATTTTGACAAACGTCGCCGCAATGTCGGCACTCAGCACTCTGCGCAGCATCAGCAGCGGCATGGAAGAAACCCAGTCGCGCGTTTCCTCCGGCGAGCGCGTCGGCGAAGCGTCTGACAACGCAGCTTACTGGTCGATCGCAACGACCATGAAATCCGACAACATGGCCCTCTCGGCTGTCTCCGACGCCCTCGGCCTCGGCGCATCCAAGGTCGATACCGCCTATGCCGGTATGGACGCTGCCATCGACGTCGTGAAGGAAATCAAGGCCAAGCTGGTAACGGCGACTGAAGAAGGCGTCGACAAGGCCAAGGTTCAGGAAGAGATCTCGCAGCTGCAGGAACAGCTGATGTCGATCGCTGAATCGGCTGCATTCAGCGGCGAGAACTGGATTGCCGGCGACGCTGCAGACGTGACCGTCGTTTCCGGTTTCGTCCGTGATGCCAACAATGCGGTTTCCGTAAAGACCACCACCTACACGCTTGACGACGCAGCTGACGGCACGCTGCTGTTTGGTGGCGACGGCGCAGGCGGCATCGACGACACGACTGGTGTTCTCGGCACTGCCGGCGGCGCGACGATCGGTGTATCGGTATACGAACTCGACATCAGCACGTTCGACGGCACCGAAATGGCTGAAGCCCTGACGCTTGTTGATGAAGCCCTGGCTTCCATGACGAGCGCTGCTGCGGAACTCGGTTCGATCTCCACCCGCATCGAACTGCAGGAAGATTTTGTCGGTTCTCTCTCGGACTCGCTCGATAGCGGTATCGGCCGTCTGGTCGACGCTGACATGAACGAAGAATCGACCCGCCTGAAGGCTCTGCAGACCCAGCAGCAGCTGGCTATCCAGTCGCTCTCGATCGCCAATTCTTCTTCGGAAGTCATCCTCTCGCTCTTCCGTTAAGCCTAGGCTTCCGGTCAATAGCAAGATCGCAATTTTGGAAAGCCGCCCTCCGGGGCGGCTTTTTTTTACATCGTCAAATTGCGTTAACCATGCATTAACCATGTCCGGTTTACATGAAGGTCAAGTAACGATGGATTAACCAAAACGAAGAAGCGGTTAATAGCATTAGGCAAGGCCATCGTTCCCGGACAGACCGGGATGTCCCAGAAACTAGCCATTTTTAGGGGACGCGCAAGTGACCAGCATTTTGACAAACAATGCAGCTATGACTGCACTCCAAACCCTTCGTACTATTGATTCCAGCATGGAAGACACACAGGCGCGCGTATCGTCTGGTCTCCGTGTCGGCACGGCGTCCGACAACGCCGCCTATTGGTCGATCGCGACCACCATGAGATCCGATAATATGGCACTCTCGGCCGTGCAGGATGCACTCGGCCTCGGCGGCGCTAAGGTTGATACGTCCTACGCCGCGATGGAAAGCGCCATCGAAGTCGTCAAGGAAATCAAGGCCAAGGTCGTGGCGGCAACCGAAGAGGGTGTCGACAAGGCCAAGATCCAGGAAGAAATCGACCAGCTCCAGGAGCAGCTCCGTTCGGTCTCGCAATCTGCAAGCTTCAGCGGTGAGAACTGGATCGCCGGCGATGCCGGCACCAAGACGGTCGTATCTGGTTTTGTCCGCGATTCCACCGGCGCGGTAACGGTCAAGACGACGGAATACATTCTCGATGATGCCGCTGATGGCAACCTGTTGTTCGGTGGCGACGGCGCCGGCAACATCGAGTACACAACGGGTATCCTTGGAACGGTCTCGGCATTCACGGGTGTCGGCGACGTGTCGGTTGATACGCTCGACCTCAATGCCTTCGATCCGGCAGACATGGCCGCCAATATGCAGGAATCGCTGGATCTCATTGAAACTGCCTTGCAGAGCATGACGAGCGCGGCCGCTGAACTCGGCTCGATCTCGATGCGTATCGAACTCCAGGAGGACTTTGTCAGCACGCTCACCGACTCGATCGACTCCGGTATCGGTCGTCTCGCCGACATGAACGAAGAATCGACCCGCCTGAAGGCCCTGCAGACCCAGCAGCAGCTCGCCATCCAGTCGCTGTCGATCGCCAACACCGCTTCCGAAAGCATCCTGACTCTCTTCCGTCAGTAAGGGCGCCTTGGCTAGGGGCGACTTCGTCCCGCGCTGACAAGTCGGATGTATTCGGTATGAACCGCACCCAGAAATGGGTGCGGTTTTTTTGTGCCTTGCGTGAGGCTGGCCGAATATTGCGGTTTTGCGCCGAAGCGGATTTCCGACCTTGCCAAATCGCGGTCGCGTTTGTTAACTGGCACCGTTAACGATTTGTTAATGGTTACGGGGACCAGCGGTATGCTGGTCTGCATGATGCCCCTCCGTTGCCACCGGTATGCTTCCGGCCTTTTGGATTGACGATTAAGGGCACCTCAATGACCAGCATCATGACCAACGCTGCCGCAATGGCGGCCCTGCAGACTCTGCGCTCGATCGATACCAATCTGGAAACGACGCAAAGTCGTGTCTCCTCGGGTTATCGGGTCGAGACGGCGTCGGACAATGCCGGCTACTGGTCGATCGCTACCACGATGCGCTCCGACAACGCTGCATTGTCGACGGTCGCGGATGCGCTGGGTCTGGGTGCCGCAACGGTCGATACCGCTTACACGGCACTCGACAACGTCATCGAGGTCATGTCGTCGATCAAGGCCAAGCTGGTCGCCGCAAGCGAGCCGGGCGTCGACAAGGAAAAGATCAACGAGGAAATGAAGCAGCTGAAGAACCAGCTGGTTTCAGCGGCACAGTCGGCATCATTCTCCGGTGAGAACTGGCTCTACAATACGAATGTCAACGAACTGGGCACCAAACAGGTTGTCTCGTCGTTCGTGCGCGGCGCCGACGGCAGCGTTCAGGTCACCACGCTGGATTTCGATACCGCCGATTCCGTCCTGATCGATACGGAAGATGCTAGCCGCGGCTTCCTGACCAAGGCGATCGACGCGGACACACTTGTTGCGGACCCGACGGGTACGGCGCGCGAATATTACCTTCTCGACGTCGGTTCCGTCGTGCCGCCGACGGGCGATCCGATCGAGATCGACAACGACACCGACACCGACACGTTGGATGACATGATCAGCGTTGTCGACGATCTGATCAGCCAGCTGACCGACGCTGCCGCAACGCTTGGCGCGATCACCAGCCGCATCGAGATGCAGGATAACTTCGTCTCCAACCTGATGGACGTGATCGACAAGGGTGTCGGTCGTCTGGTCGATGCCGACATGAACGAGGAATCGACCCGTCTGAAAGCCTTGCAGACCCAGCAGCAGCTCGGCATCCAGGCACTGTCGATCGCCAACAGCAGCGCAGAAAAGCTGCTCACCCTGTTCCGCGAGTAAACGCAAGCCTCGGCACCATGGCCAGATACGCCGTCGATACGGCATGGAACTTTTGGGCCGCGCGATCATCCTGGCGCGGTCCTTCGCATTCATCCTCGCGCAAGTTTGAAACCCTAGCTTCGGCCAAAGCACCCGTGGGCATATGCGCCCGCGACCGGCTCGATCCGAAGGTGATCTCGACATTGGAAGTGATGATGCTGCGCGTTCGGACATTTTTGAAATTCAGTCTGCTTGAGATCGATGACCGTTTCTCCGGAGCGGTCGTTCTCGCCGATGGAGGCGATCGCCGATGAGCATGCCATTGACCCGTCTTTTGAAGGATTTTTCGGCGCCTCCCGCGCCGACGCCTTCGTTGTCGGTCCAGTTTGACGTCTCGGAGCCGGACCCGTTCGACATGGATTTTCCAGCCCTGCCGGAACCCGTGCCGGTCGACCTCGATGCGGAGCGCCGCGAGGCCTATGCCGAGGGGCATGAGGCCGGCGAAAAAGCCGCTGAAGAACGTTTGGAAGTCGATCGTCAGGCGATGGAAGTTGCCCATTCCCAGGCGATTGCCGAGCTCGAAGCCCGGCATCGCGAAGAGATGACGAAAGCCCTGTCCGAAAAGCTCCCCGCCATCATCAACGAGCTTTCGCTTGCGATCAGCGATCAGGTGGCGGTCGCTCTCGCTCCGCTGTTTTCCGATGCGGTGGCAGAAAAGGCCGTGAGCGATCTCGCCCATTTGCTGAAGACGGCCATCAGCGCCGGCGAGGCGGGGGTGATCGAGCTGCGCGGGCCAAAGGCGCTGTTTGCCATGCTGTCGACCCATATGTCGGACCATCTCGGGCTTATGCACCATGTCGAGGCGGACGATCTGGATCTGTCCGCCGAATTTGCTGAGGCCGCTCTGGTCACGCGTATATCGGCCTTTACGGCCAGCCTCAGGAAGGTGATCGGATGAGCGACGAGAATCACCATCACGGCAAGAACGAAATCATCATCATCAAACGCCACGGCGGCGGCGATCACGATGGCGCCCATGGTGGCGCCTGGAAGATCGCCTATGCCGACTTCATGACGGCAATGATGGCGTTCTTCCTGGTTATGTGGCTGGTCAATGCTGCAAACGAGGAGACCAAGGCCTCCGTCGCCAGCTATTTCAATCCGATCAAGCTGTCGGATGAAAAGCCGACCGAGAAAGGCTTGAAGAAGCCCGTCGATCAGGCCGAGGGCGAGCAGAAGCAGGAACGCTCTAAGGTCGAGGCCGAGGAGCAGACGGTGGGCGCTGCGGCCGCGACCGGCGAAGACCAGACGGCAACGTCCGGCGACCAGGCGAATTATTCCGAAGCCGACTTCTTCGAAAATCCCTATTCCGTTCTGGCCGAGATCGCCCAGGAAGTCGGCCAGCAGGCCAATGTCAGCGCCAAGGGCGAGGGCGGCGCCGCCGATTCCGGTCCGTCGACGGGTGCCCAGGGCGGCGAAGCCTATCGCGACCCCTTCGATCCGGACTTCTGGACGCAGCAGGTCCAGACGGCCAATACGCCGGTCGGCAAGCCGACCGATGCAACGACGCCGGCCGAGCCGCAGACCGCCGAGATCCAGCCGCCACAGGAACCGGCAGACCCGACGACACCGGATCAGCAGGTGGCACTTGTCGTGCCTGGACAGAAGCCTCAGATGCAGCCGGACATAGCTGAGCTGGCTAAGCCGGACGAGGGCAAGACGGAACAACCGCTGGACGGCAAGGCCGAGATGACTGCCGAGGCCGAGCTTGCGGTCCAGCAGGCATCGGCCGACACGCTGAAGGCGCAGATCGAGGCCGAAATCGGCGGCGTATCCGGCAAGCTTGCCGAGGGTCTGATCGTAACCCCGGCCGAAGGCGGCCTGCTGGTGACGATCAGCGACCAGAGCGATCAGCCGATGTTCAGCGTCGGCTCGGCCGTGCCTCAGCGCGAAATGGTTCTGGCGATGGAGAAGATCGGCAAGTTGCTGCAGGCGCGGCCGGGATCGATCATTATCCGTGGCCATACCGACGGTCGCCAGTTCAAGGGCAACGAGAATGATAACTGGCGCCTCTCGATGGCCCGTGCCCACAGCGCCTATTACATGCTGTTGCGCGGCGGCCTGACGGAAGATCGCGTCCAGCAGGTGTCCGGCTTTGCCGACCGTCGTCTTCAGGTCCCGGATGATCCGTTGGCCGATGCCAATCGACGCATTGAAATCCTGATTCAGGCGGAGCAGGGATAATGACGCTCCGCAGGGTATCCATTTCGCTTCTGGCTCTCGCTTCGCTTGTCGGACTGGGCAATGCCGCGGCGCGCGCCAATGACATGGATACCATCCAGCCTTTCCAGATGCTGCGCTCGCTGCAGTTCGTGCAGGACACCGTGGTTCTGGGCGATCATTCTGCCGCCGAAATGCAGCGCTTCATGCTGGGAACCATCGACGAGCGCCTGCGCAGCGCCGATCAGGCGATCTTCGACGATCCGCGCAATGTCGATGCGGCCCTGATCTACGCCATGAGCGGTGGCAACCCGGCGACGCTTGAATACCTTGTTGCGCGTGACATCAACGGCAATTTCGACAATCGCATTGCCGACAGCCTGCGCAAATATCTCAGCGGCAAAGGCACCCTGATTGCCAAGTCCCTGGGGGAGATCAGCAAGGAATATCGCAACACCGACCTTGCGCCATACCTTGCTCTGGTCGCCGGGAATGTGACGATTACGCGCGATCCGGCCGATGCGCTGAAATTTTATGACTGGGCGCGCCTGACCGCACCCGGCACGATCGTCGAGGAGGCGGCCCTGCGTCGCTCGCTCGCGGTTGCCGTCGATGCGAAGATTGTCGACAAGGCGGGCGGCTATGCCAATCGCTACGCACGGCGCTACCTCTATTCTCCCTATGCCAGCCAGTTTGCCGATCTCTTCGTCCAGCTTGTCGTCGAGCACTATGACGTCATCAAGCAGGAAGATATCGAGGCCACTCTGGGATATATGGACAATGATCGCCGGCGTGAGGTCTATCTTCGCATCGCCCGCAAGGCGGCGATTGCCGGGCGCAAGGACCTGACCAAGATGGCAGCCGATCAGGCCCGGGCTCTGTCTGGAACAGCGGAAGGGGCCGATGCACTTGCCAATCTCTATGGCAGCCTGGCCAACATCTCGACGGAAAATGTCGATGACGCCATGCAGGCGATCATGGATATTCCAGCGGAATCACTTTCGCCGAAGGATCTTGCGCTGCGCCGCGCAGCAGAAGCCGTTGCCAAGGAAGTGCTGCGTAAACCGGAACCACCGCCTGAAAGCCTGACGCAAGCCAACGCTAATACAACTGATGCAGATGCAGGCGCGGTGGCTGCGGCAGAGGATGATGCGGAGTTGCAGGATCCGACGGCGCCACCAACCCCTGCCGCCGCGCCGCAACCGCAGCCCGTTTCGGCTGAGGCCGACGCAGGCAATGCCGCCGCACTCGATCCGGCGGTTCGTACCTTTGTTGACACCGGACGCTCCAAGCTGGACGCGATCGATGATCTTCTCAAGCAGGAAAGCCCCTGACCATGATGGATGCATATATAGCCCCCAGGATCCCCACAACGGATACAGCGGCCTCCCATGCGACATCGGGTGGGCGCGCAGATAAGTCCAGCGAAGGTGGTTTTTCCGAAGCCCTGTCAACTTCGAGCCGCCAGGATCAGGGCGATGCGAGTGACAGCGAAGTGGAGGCTGACGCAGGATCGGGCAACGAGCAGGGCGATGCCGCCGCGGTAGAAACC
>ERZ1034381.264-NODE-264-length-10311-cov-2.226599_pt1 | contig 10311 bp, 9 predicted proteins | sample MGYA00520602_ERZ1034381 | MGnify/ENA primary metagenome ERZ1034381 (study PRJEB33736, sample SAMEA104288466) | Azolla filiculoides | biome: Urban; feature: water surface; material: ditch water | place: Netherlands | collected 2014 ...
TAGCCATGGGCTTCATAGAGTGCGTGCCGGTTCGCGGGGAAAACTGCGTCGCGTTTGCTCATTGTAGGTTCCTTTGCTGATTGCAGGTGTCGATGCGCCGCAGGGCGACGATCGAGTGTGGATGCTTCCCGTCATCGGTGGGAGGTGATATACGATCCGTATGTGAAATTGATATTCGCATGCGGACCGTATGTCAAATTCAAATACGAAACGTATGTGAGAGAGGAAGCGCCATGGCTGCCAAGCGTATTGAAAAGATGGAGGAAAATCGCGCCCGGCTGATCGCCGCCGCGCGCCGGGCTTTTGCGGCTAAAGGCTATGCGGCGGCGTCCATGGATGAATTGACCGCCGAGGTCGGCCTGACACGCGGCGCGCTCTACCACAATTTCGGCGACAAGCGCGGCCTGCTGGCCGCCGTCGTTCACCAGATCGACAGCCAGATGGCGGCGCATGCCAAGGCGGTCGGCGCAGCGCACGCAGACGGCTGGCAGGCGCTTCTGGCCGAGGGGGTCGCCTATATCGAGATGGCGCTGGACCCGGAGATACAACGCATCGTCCTGCTCGACGGCCCCGCCGTCCTCGGCGACCCTTCGCGGTGGCCGAGCCAGGACAGCTGTCTCGTTGCAACCCGGCAGGCCATCACGGACCTGCTGGCGCAAGGTGTCCTGAAGCCGGTGGATGCCGAGGCCGCGGCGCGGCTGGTCAGCGGTGCTGCCCTCAACGCCGCACTGTGGATCGCCGCTAGCGAGCGCCCGCGCGATGTCCTGCCCAAGGCCATCGAGGCGTTTCGCGCCCTGGCGTCGGGACTGTTGAAGGAGGCGTGAATATTGACCGTGAGCCCGATCACTTGAGTATCGGAAGTCACATTCATTGTTTTAAACTTTATTGCTTGATGTACCAGGCTCTGTTGACCAAGATTTGTCCCGTCTCCCTGCGGACGCTTTGCAGAGACCTGTGCCGCTGACCGTTCGTGGAGTGGCAAGAATGCCCGAACTCCTGCCGCTCCGCGCTGTGTTGATATCACCGCTGATCCCAGACAAGCCGACCTTAATTTTGCGGTGAATCGTCGGTTGTGCCTTCGTTGTCAGAGGTATCGTTTTCGATCACCAATCGTATCCGGAGTTGGTCGATAGCCCGTTGAAAAACGGCCGGATCGTCCATTGCCCGGGAAAGAACAATTGCCCCTTGAATAGCAAGAACGGCCTCTTCCGCGAGGATGCGCGATTGCTCACTGCTGCGGCCCTGCCGAACAAGCGCTGACTGCAACGCGTCTACCCAGGCGACAAAATAGCCTCGGATGGCCTGCGCGAAGAGGTCACGCGTATTGGCGACTGCCAAAGCACCGACGAGGCACACGCGCCTGCCGGACCTGAAATACTGGTCCGTCGAGGCGAGCATGGCACGGATGGCGCCATTGACATCGCTCTCGTTCCGCAACGGGGAATATACGGCATCCTCGAACCATTGGCCGATTTCGTCGAGAACAGCCCGCACCATCTCTTCCTTTCCGTTCGGGAAGAAATGGTAGAGGCTGCCCTTGCCGAGACCGGTAGCCTTGCCGATCAAGGCAAGGCTTGCGCCTTCATAGCCATGTTCGCGGAAAACTTCAGCCAACGGGGCTATGACGTCGGCTTTTTCAGCGACCATGCGGGCCATGACTAGAGGCCCAGATCGCTGAGGCTGGCGTGATCATCCGGCCGACGGCCAAGAGGCCAGTGGAACAAACGATCGCTTTCAGCAATCGGCATTTCATTGATGCTCGCGTGCCTGTGCGCCATCAGACCGTCCTCCGCGAATTCCCAGTTCTCGTTACCATAGGCGCGATACCAGCGGCCGCCATCGTCGCGATATTCATACGCGTAACGTACCGCGATGCGGTTACCGGTAAAAGCCCAAAGCTCCTTTATCAGGCGGTATTCGTGCTCTTTGTTCCACTTACGTGTCAGAAATGCCTGAGCTTCTTCGCGATTGCTCGCGAACTCGACGCGGTTCCGCCAGCGGGTGTCGAGCGTATAGGCCAGAGCAACTTTCGCTGCGTCTCTCGTGTTCCAGCCGTCTTCGGCCAACCGAACCTTTTCGACGGCGGTTTCGCGGGTGAAAGGGGGGAGTGGGGGACGTGACATCTTCAGTTCCTTGTCAAGTTGAGCCGTTGTACTGATTGGTAATATCTTTACCGATCGGTACAATCGCGAGTGAACATGTGCTTGTCAAGTGGCATTTCCGTCTGGCTGTTTGAGATCGATTTGGAGTGGCGCGCGGTAGCCTCGTTGGCGGCGGCTGCCGACCAGGCCGGAGTGTTCTCACTGGCTGCGGGCGCTACAGGGTGACTTATCAGGAGGCCTTTGGTCGATCACGCGGCGGCTTTACGACAAGAATCCACGCCCGAGCACACGGTCAGGGACGCCCTCTCGGCTTCGTCCTGACGGGCAGGGAAGCTTCGGACGACAACGCCGTTCCGGGCATGCTGGAGATACCGGTCAGCAAGCCGAGGCTATTCCTTGCCGACAAAGGCTACGGCGGTGAGTTCTTGCGTGAAGAACTCCTGCTCCACGGGATCAGACCGGTCATTCTGCCGAAGGCAAACCGGAAGACCCCGCCCGCCGAGGACTACCGGGCCCACAAGCACCGAAACCGCATTGAGCGGATATTCAATCGCCTCAAGCAGTTCCGTCGCGTTGCGACCCGATACGACAAGACACGAAAAATCCCCTTCGACGCCTTGACCCTCCCATGATGGGAAGGTCCATGTAGAGGGCAGAGGTGATGATGATGAATGTGCAATCCAAGACGTTTTCCGAGGTTCCGCCGCTTCAGGTCCCCGTTGACGGCATGACCTGCGCTTCCTGCGTGCGCCGTGTCGAGAAGGCGGCGGCTGGCGTTGAGGGCGTCGCGGCGAGTGCGGTGAATTTTGCCACCGAGACGCTGAGCGTCACGCCGGGGCAGGGCTTTTCGGCGGCGGCGCTGATGCGGGCGATCGCCGATGCCGGCTATGAGGCGCGGGCGGAAAAGCTGGTGCTCGAGGTCGAGGACATGACCTGCGCCTCCTGCGTCAGCCGGGTGGAAAAGGCACTTCTGTCGGTGCCGGCGGTGGAGACGGCCTCGGTCAATCTGGCGACCGGCGAGGCGATCGTCACCGTGCTTGGCGGTGCGCTGGCGCTTGCCGACATGCAGGCGGCGGTCGACAAGGCCGGTTACCGGCTGCGACCGGTCGTGCCGCAGGCAACGGGCTGGCCCGCGGTAAATGCCTCGGACACTTCCGGCGGCAGGGATGGCGCGCGCCACCGGCCGCTGGCAGATGCAGGCGTAGGCGGGCAACCCGACGACAGCCGCGAGGCGCGCCGCGCCCGCGAGATCGCCCTCCTGACCCGCGACGTGTGGATCGCGCTTGTCCTGTCGCTGCCGCTGTTCGTCATGGAAATGGGCAGCCATCTCTATCCGCCGCTGCATCACACACTGATGCAGGTTTTCCCCGGCAACACGCTGTATTATCTGCAATTTGTCCTGGCGACGCTGGTCCTATTCGGGCCCGGCCGGCGCTTTTTCGTCAAGGGCGTGCCGGCTCTGATCCGGCTGGCGCCCGACATGAATGCGCTGGTCGCGATCGGCACCGGGGCGGCCTATCTCTATTCGCTGGTGACGACGTTTGCGCCCGGCCTGCTGCCGGCCGAAGCCCGGCATGTCTATTACGAGGCCGCCACCGTCATCGTCAGGCGCAGAAGCTGCTCGAGGCCCGCGCCAAGGGCCGGACGGGGGCGGCGATCCGCAAACTGGCCGGTCTGCAGGCGAAAACTGCGAGGGTCGAGCGCGACGGCCGCACCGTCGATCTCGACGTTGCCGAAGTCGTGGTCGGCGATACGGTGGTGATCCGGCCGGGCGAACGCATTCCGGTCGACGGCACGGTGATCGACGGCACGAGCGCGGTCGACGAGGCGATGATTTCCGGCGAACCGATCCCGGTCGAGAAGGGGCCGGGGGCAACCGTCATCGGCGGCACGGTCAACGGATCCGGCAGTCTGAGGTTCACCGCGACCGGCGTCGGCGCCGACATGATGCTGTCGCGCATCATCCGCATGGTTGCAGAGGCGCAAGGGGCCAAGCTGCCAATCCAGAAACTGGTCGACCAAGTGACGTCCTGGTTCGTGCCGGCGGTCATTGCTGTCGCGATCCTCACTTTCTTCGTCTGGTTGGCCGTCGGGCCGGAGCCGGCCTATACCTACGGGCTGATCGCCGCCGTCGCCGTGCTGATTATCGCTTGCCCCTGCGCCATGGGGCTGGCCACCCCGACCTCGGTCATGGTCGGCACCGGCAGGGCGGCGGAACTCGGCGTGCTGTTTCGAAAGGGCGAGGCGCTGCAGACGCTGGCCGATATCGACACCGTCGTCATGGACAAGACCGGAACGATCACCAAGGGCCGGCCGGAACTGGTCGAGATCGTCGTGGCCGACGGTTTTGATGAGGCCGAGGTGCTGGGCCTTGTTGCCAGCCTCGAGGCGCGCTCGGAACATCCGCTCGCCGACGCGATCGTCCGGGCGGCGGAAGGGCGCGGGCTGGGCCTCTCGCCGGTCCAGACGATGCAGGCGGTGGCGGGGTTTGGCCTTGTCGGAAGCGTCGCCGGTCGGACGGTTGCGGCTGGTGCGGATCGCTACATGGTGAAGCTCGGGCTTGATGTCGCGCCGTTCTCGGCACGGGTCGCCGAACTGGCCGACCAGGGCGCAAGTCCGCTTTATGTCGCGATCGACGGCAGGCTTTCGGCGGCATTGGCGGTGGCCGATCCGCTGAAGCGGACCAGCGCTGCTGCGATTGCGGCGCTGAAGGCGATGGGGCTGAAGGTGATGATGGTGACCGGCGACAATGGCCGCACGGCTCGCGCGATTGCGGCCAAGGCCGGCATCGACGATTTTGTCGCCGAGGTTCTGCCGGAAGGAAAGGTCAAGGTGATCAAGGACCTGCAGGCAAAAGGCGCAAAACTCGCCTTTGTCGGCGACGGCATCAACGATGCGCCGGCGCTGGCTACGGCCGATGCCGGCATCGCGATCGGCACCGGCACCGATGTGGCGATCGAAAGCGCCGATGTGGTGCTGGTCGGCGGCGACCTCACAGGTGCCCTGCATGCGATCGAACTGTCGCGCAAGGTGATGCGCAATATCGGTGAAAACCTGTTCTGGGCCTTCGGCTACAATGTGCTGCTGATCCCGGTCGCCGCCGGCGCGCTTTATCCGGCCTTCGGCTGGATGCTCTCGCCGATGATCGGCGCCGGCGCCATGGGGCTGTCGAGCGTGTTTGTGCTGTCGAATGCGCTCAGGCTGAAACGGGCGAGGGTGACGGATGTGGGAGCCGATGCTGTCATCGGGCGGTCCTCCTCATCTGCGAAATCTAGCACTTAGCTGAAGCTAAGATGCTGATTTCGCTTCTTCTCCCTCCAGGGGAGAAGAAAGGCGGTGGCGTTTTCCTCTCCCCTGGAGGGAGAGGACGGAAAATCACGGTCTTGGCGTCAGCCAAGTCGTAGATCTTCCAGGTGAGGGGGCTTTGTCATCCGGAAACGAGAACAGGCCCGGAAACGAAATAACGAAGGAGAATCAGATGAATATCGGTGAAGCCTCTGCCGCCTCCGGCGTCTCGGCTAAGATGATCCGCTACTATGAGGAAATCGGCCTGATTGCGCCGGCGGGACGCACGGCCGCCAATTACCGGGTCTATGACGAGGATGAGGTCAACCGGCTGCGCTTTGTCCGGCGCGCCCGCAATCTCGGCTTTTCGCTTGAGGAAACCGAGCGGCTGCTCAAACTCTGGGCCGACAAAGAGCGGGCGAGCGGCGAGGTCAAGGCGCTGGCGGTCAGTCATGTCGCCGATCTGCAGCGAAAGATTGCCGAGATGCAGTCGATGGTCGATACGCTGACGCATCTGGCCGACAGCTGTCACGGCGACGCGCGGCCGCATTGTCCGATCCTCGCCGACCTTGCCGGAAAGCCGGTGCGGCAAAAGGCCGGGCGCGCCGGGGAGAAAACCGCTTGACCTAGCCACCGGGGCAGGGTGCAGAAGCGTGACGAAGATATCCGTGACATTGGAGGATTTCCGGTAAAGGCCGGATCGGCGACCAGAGCCGCATTCAGCGGCGTCTCGAAATAGCCTGGCGCAATCGCATTGCATTGCAGCCCATGCCTCGCCCAGTCGGTTGCCATGCCCATGGTCAGGTTGCCGACGGCGCCCTTGGTTGCGGTATAGGGCGCGATCGTCGGGCGCGCGGCGCGGGTCTGGACACTGGCGATGTTGATGATCTTGCCGCGCTTGCGTGCGATCATGTGGCGACCGACGGCCTGGCCGACATTGAAAACGCTGGAGATATTGGTTGCCAGCAGCTTTTCGAACGCCTCGGCCGGAAAGTCCTCTAGCGGCGCGCGATGCTGCATGCCGGCATTGTTGACCAGGATATCGATGGCACCGATGTCCGCTTCAAAACGGTCGATGGCCGCACGGGCGACCGCATGGTCGGTGACATCGAAGGCGAGGATACGGGTATCGCCGCCGATGTCCTGCGCCGCCGCCTCCAGCTTGCCGATGTCGCGACCATTGAGCACGATCTCGGCGCCTGCCTCCGCCAATCCCTTCGCCAGCGCCAGGCCAATGCCTTGCGACGAGCCGGTAATCAGCGCCCGCAGCCCGGTCAGGTCAAAAAGTGCGTGCCCCATGTCGTTCTCCCACTGCAGTCATCTGCGGACGACAAATGGGCAAGGGTTGCGGCAAGTCAAGCGACGTCGACGGTGAGTTGAGCAAGGGTTGTTGTGGCGAATGAGCCAATATCAGCGCTGCATGCTGTCGCTGGTCCGACCGAACAAAAAGAAAGACCCCGGAAACCGGGGCCCTTCGAAATTTCAAAGCGAAAGCCGATCAAACATCGTCTGTGTTCTTGTGATCGTTGAACAGGATCCGAACGTGTTCAGTCGTCACGTTGAAACTGTTCAATACTGCAACCGTTTCGAACGACTTGGTGGCTCCGGCACCGTCGGTGTCGACCTGAAGTTCGGCATTGCCGCCATTCTGCACGAGCTTGACATAGCTGCTTTCCAAAGCCGTGTTCGATGCCAGACCGGCCAGGATCTCCGACAGATCGATGACGTCGCCATCGGCCATGTCATAGTCGGTAATGATGTCGTGGATCCCGACACTGACGCTGTCTGCACCGATGACGAAGACGTCCGCGCCGGTGTCGCCGGTCATGGTGTCGATGCCATCGTTGCCAATGAGAATGTCGTTGCCACCATTGCCATCGAGATCGGTATTTCCACCGAAAACATCAATGATGATGTCGTTGCCGCTTGAGCCGTCCATATCGTCAGTATCACTATCACGATACAGATTCACAGACACGTCTGTTGACCCTGCCCGGTACTGGAAGGAACCACCCGCGCTATTGTTATCATCGATTAGGATATTGCTCCCCGAGAGCTGAATGCTATCGAATCCGCTTGGGTTCTTTACCTGGGTCAGATCCAACAAGTTGTCCTTGTCGTCGTTGAACAGCAGAGCCCATTCCGGAATGGATGAATTACCTCCCGATGCTGCATTGGTATAAACATGGTCTGCTATGTAGGAAGTCGCATCGTTGACGGCGGCGATATTGATCGTTGCCGTGTCCGTTGCAATCAGCGCGCCGCCAGTGCCATTGTTGGCGCCGTCGTTCACAACCATAGTGAGAACGGTCGATCCCGGAGGTGTGTCGCTGTCGGCGAGATAGGTTATGGTCTTCTCCCGCGATCCCGAACCTCCACCCGCCAACAGCGCGTTGATCTCCGCAATTGAGCCGCTAAGGGTAACGGACATCGTGCCGTTCCTGCCGACATTTACTCCACTATCACCGGTGTCGATCGTCAGCTTGCCGAAGCCGACCGACAAGGTGACGGTGACATCATCCGATGCCGCGTCAACGTCGCCAATCGATAGTCCGCTACCGTGTAGGGCAAGTGCGCCCTGTTCCGTTGCACTGTAGCTTGCCGGGGTGATTGTCGCAGTCGGCGCATCGTTGAAAGCCGCAATGTTGATCGCTATCTGGGCCACCGCTTCCCGTATTGCCGCCATCATTGATGGAAAGGGTGAGCGTGGTGGAGGCGGGCGGCGTATCGCTGTCGGCGATGTAGGTCACCGACTTTGTCCCGCCGCCTGTCAGCAGGGCATTGATCTCGGTGATTGTGCCAACCAAAGTGACGGTGGAAGTGCCGCTGTTGGTAACCGCAACGCCGCTATCGCCTGCTGCCACGTTCAGCTTGCCGGATCCTACCGACAATTTGACCGTCACATCGTTCGTCCCAGCATCTGGATCGGATACGCTGAGGCCCGTTCCGTGCAAGACGAGAGCGGTTTGTTCGCTTGCGCTGTAGCTGTTTGGCGAGATCGTGGCCGTCGGATCATCGTTGACCGCTGTAATGTTGATTGTGGCAACATCACTGGCAGTTTTGGCGCCACCGGTGCCCGAGTTGCCGCCATCATTGACGGTCAGCGTGAGCGTGGTGGAGGACGGAGGGGCATCTGTGTCGGCCAGATAGTATATGGTCTTGTTGCTTCCACCTGAACCGCCACCCGTCATAAGTGCATTGATCTGAGCGGGTGTACCGGTCAGCGTCACCGAGGACGAGTTGTTGTTCGATACCACAACGCCGCTGTTTCCGGCGGTTACTGTCAGCTTGCCATAACCCACTGACAGGGTGACCGTCATAGGGTTGGTGCCGGCGTCGATGTCACCGACGCTGAGACCCGTGCCATGCAGTGTGAGCGTCGTCTGCTCCGTTGCAGTGTAGGCAAGGTTATTGATCACAGCGCTCGGCGCATCATTCACCGCCGTGACATTGATCGTCAGCGTATTCGGCGTCTGATCGGTATCCTGGCCACCATTTGCAGTGCCGCCATTGTCCTTGACCGCAAACTGGATCGAAGCATAGCCGGATCCACTTGCGTTGGCCGCTGGCGTAAAGACCAGCTTGCCGGCCGCTAGATCTGCCGCCGAGACGAAGGCGTTCAACGCGACCGGCGAACCATTCAGGGTCAATGCGCCAGCGCCCGGCAGGGCTTTGATGAAGATCCCGCTGAGACCGTCATTCTCGATATCGGTGAAGCCGAACTGGGCAGCGGTCAGCGTGATCGAGGTGTCTTCGTCGGTCGCAACGGTGGCATTGATGCCGGCCGGCGCCTCGTTGGTGCCTTGAACCGTGATGGTGATCGTAGCGGTTGCGACGTCCCCGTCGCCGTCGACCACCTTGTAGGTGAAGACATCGACGTCACTCTGGTTGCCCTTGAGCCCGCGTACGGCTGCGCTCGTGCTGTTAAGGGTATAGGCATAGGAGCCGTTCGCCTGAAGAACGAGCGAACCGTAGGTGCCAACAATCGTTGCCCCCAAAGCTCCGACAGGGTTTGTGACATTGCCGCTCGAAATCGCGACGATGGCGCCGCCATCTGCGCCGAAGAAGTCGTTCGACGCGGCGCTTCCACCGGTCAGGACATTGCCGTTAACGGCCGGTGTACTGACGAGGTTGACGAGAGCCGTCACGATGTCCGAGAAGTTCGCCAACTGGATGACCGAGACGTTGCCATCGACATCGATCTGCTGCAGCGAGCTTTGCGAGATGCCGTCACCAACCCCGATTGCGGTCACCTTGACGTTGTTGGTGTCAACGAAGACGTTCCAGTCGTTTGCAACTGTTGAGGTCAGGACGTTGTTGCCAGAGCCTTGGTTCTTCGTCGGGTTGCCGTCGCTCAGGAAGAAGACCTGATTGCTGTAGCCAGGGAGAGCAGAGTAGTTTTCGAGCAGTTCCTTGATCGCATCCGTGAAGTCGGTGTCGTCATCATCGACCGGTCTGTCTTCTGACCAGCCATCAAGCGTGGACACCAGTTGAGCGTAGCTTGTCACTGACGTTGCCTCAGCATCGTCGCCGAATGCAACCAACTCGATCTTCACGTCGCCCGTCGTGCTGTTGAAAATCTGCTGTGCCGCAGCCTTAACTCCATTGAGCATCTGGGTCAGTTCTGCATCGCCGATGCTGCCGCTGAAATCGAGCACGAAGGCGACATTGTAGTTTGCAGGCGGCAAGGCGATGACACTGGCAGTGTCATTACCGGCAACCGGCGCGTCATCGATCACGGTGATCGATCCGCCGAGCCCAACGGCGGTATCTGAGATCGGCCCACCGGCATCCGTCACACGCACCAGGCCGTCGAGCTTGATGGTGATCGCGTCTTCGGTCGAGTTGATCGGATGATCGATCGGCGCATTCAGCGTGAAGACATAGTCGCCGGTCGAAGGATCGAGCGTCATGGTGAATATCG
>ERZ1034381.267-NODE-267-length-10232-cov-9.917068_pt1 | contig 10232 bp, 4 predicted proteins | sample MGYA00520602_ERZ1034381 | MGnify/ENA primary metagenome ERZ1034381 (study PRJEB33736, sample SAMEA104288466) | Azolla filiculoides | biome: Urban; feature: water surface; material: ditch water | place: Netherlands | collected 2014 ...
AGTGGTAGAATTTTAATAATAAATTTGTTTGATATAAATAATCTTGACATAATAAATAAATTATTTCATGCTGAATTTTGGACTTTTGATATACAAATGGCGTTAGTTGGGTTCAATGATGAAATTTGCGGGTCAATTACACCCACAACTCACGGACATATTTTTTGACGAATTCATTATACTTTTATGTATTATTTCATGTTTACACAAATAAGCAATTGCAAGATGTTTGCTTTTGATGTACATTCGGAACTTTCAATATAAAGACATTCATTATTGTGTGGTTGGAATAAGTGTCTCTGAGTTTACAAAGAGCAAACATCGATCCATGTGTTATGTTGGTGTTTCAATGATTGGTCATTATTCTAGTCACTAGAAGGTTGGGTGAGGTAGCATGTTTCATTTATCATTGTATAATTAGTAGTTCTTGCCTTCTTGGCAAACTAACTACTACATATATATATTTCTACTTTGACTTAAGTTTTTCACGCTCCTATGGACATGCTAAAAACTTTGGGTGGATGCTAAAAACTTACTAGTTTCATGTGATTTCTCAACTTTGCTATGATACCAATGTTAAACAAGCAAAACAGTGAGAGCGCGATGCAGAGCGTGAAACAGAGAATACAACGAACAGGAAAACAGGTCGCGTATGATGAGAGCAGCGCGACCTCAGAAACAGGCGATCCCGACGCGCGCAGGAGGTCGACTGCGGGCCAGCCGCTTACTTCATCTGTAGCTGGACTGCATACGCGAGCAGGGGAGTCTAGTGCACCCCCCCAATTTTTGCCTCATTTCAGTGATGAGACAGTCGACCTGGTGTTATCGGAGGAGGATCGAGTTGTGGTTTTGGGCGAGGTACAAAGGTTGGAAGTTTACTCCTTGGTAGTGCAGGTACAGGGTTTGAGATTGAATCGTTCGGAACTTCGACATACTTTGTACGCGGCTTTCTCGGAGGAAGCGGATAAGATAATCGATATTCAATTCATGTCTCGGGGATGTTACCATGTGGAATTTGCAAGCGAGGAGGCCGTCACGAAGCTACTAGCAATTAAGGAGGCGGGCGTGGAAGGTGCATGGATATCTTTTCATAAATGGTCTCATAATGTTAATGTAGATGACATATTACAGGATCAGGAGTCCAGTATGGTGTTTACGGCGGTATTCCCCGGATTAAGGAAGGAATGGAGGAATGTTCTTCCTCGTATTGGGACATTGTTAGGTAAGGTCATTGGTATGCGTGAGGGACAGGTGGGTGGGGTACCCGCTGTTCGGTTGATTGCACCAAGATCTGTTCGGTTGCCGTCAACTATTACATTACCTAACTTACTTATGAATAAATCACCGGTTGTGCAAAAGATATATTATCAAGGTTTACCTAATCAATGTTTTGTGTGTCGACAATTTGGTCATTTAGGTCGAGATTGTCAAAAGCGTCGGCCGAAGGATGAAGCACGTGCACCAAGTCAACCGAATGTTAATAATGAGGGCTGGTCTACAGTTGCTGCTAAACATGTTTTTAAACCGTCTAGTAAGTTAGTTAAGCCAGTGTTATTACTTGAAGCTAATCCTTATCATTCCTTGCAGGAAACGGAAAAGGAGGTGGGGACTAGTAAAGTGGAGGGCGGTTTTTCCATCCCAGTTTTCACGAACGAGCAACATAATTCGAAAGACACATTTTCGAAGGTACAAGATGTGGAATCTGTTTTTAAGGTTAATAATCAATTTAGTAACGATAAACAAATATTTTTAGACCAAGTACATCAAATTGATACATCCGTTGCTTTCGAAGAGTTTAAAAAGGAAAATGCAGTGCTCAAGGTTGACCTCACACATGCTGAGATGAAGGGTGGCAATATAGTTGCTTTTACTACAGTTGATAAGTCATCTGATAGGGTTTCTAGCATAGATAAACACATGCCTGTGTGTGCACATAAGGTGATGGGGAAAGACATTTGGTCAAATAGGAGACAATTACGGGCCTCCGAAGATGGAAGGAAGGGTAGAGACGTTGCACTGGCTGAAAGGAGAGTAGGAGTGCAAAACATGAATGATGGATAGATTAAATATTATTTCATGGAATGTACGGGGCTTGGGAGGCAAACACTACCTTAAAATAAGGAGTGTTTTCCGTCGTCAGTTAAGAAAGTCTGTTATAGGTCGAATTGATGTTCTTCTTATGCAAGAGCATCATTTGAATGAACAAAGGATACAAAAATACGGAAATTTGTTGCCAGGCCAGTGGAGACAATTTTGGGTGCCTGCAACTGGGGATAATAATCGGAAGGCGGGACTTTGCATTGCAATAAATGACATTTGGTGCTCTGCTTTCTTACATTACGGAGTTTTGACTTGTGGTAGAGGTCAATATGTAATTTTACAAATTGGTTTGAAAAAATGGGGTTTGTTGAATATATATGCACCGAATCATACGAAAGATAGAACGATACTTTGGAAGAGCCTAATGGCACAATTACCTGTTGTTGACCATTGGGCATTGGCAGGTGATTTTAATATGTTGGAGGATGGGTGTGATAGGTTAGGAGGCACATCACAAACAATATCCGGTTTAGAACTATATGAATGGGAACGTTTAATTTTTTCTTTAGGTTTATTGGACTTGTGGCATGTGTCTTCTTTTGCAAGGATACAAGATTCCTTAGAGTATTCAAGATCAGATAGAAGACAATCACATGCAAATTTGTCTAGGTTAGATAGATTTTATGCTGATAAGTTTTTGTGGGACAAAGGAGGTTCCATTGGAATCATACCTTCATTTTCCTTTTCTGATCATGCACCGCTTCGGTTAGTTATAGTCTTACAGGAGCAGTATAAGAACTCAAGGTTTAGAATTCCGAATCATGTGTTTCTTAGCCCAGATTGTTCCCCTACGGTGCATAATATTTGGAATAAGTATGACTACTCCTATGATTATGCATTATCTAGTGTTCACAAGGCTATTAGTGAAACACAACAATTTTTTTACAGGAAGGCTAAACAAGTATTTTATGCATCTTTAACTAAAATAGGTAGGCTGCGTAGGGGATTGAAATCCTTGCAACATTTGCAAGAGAGAAGACCACAATCGAGTTATATAAGTGCTCGAGTGGTTCAAGTAGGGAATCAAATATTGGACTTACAAAAGATTTCTAGTGATTTTAACTATCACAATACATCTTCCATATGGGCAGAATCGGGAGATAAAGTCAACAAGTTGTTCTTTGCAGTGCATAATCATCATAAGTCATCAGCTAGGATATCTAGATTAAGATGTCCTGATGGCTCTTATACCACGGATCCTAGCCAGATGCGACAAATAGCCTCTGATTATTATGAAGCTTTGTTAAAAGCTAGACCATTTTCTGAGGCTGATATGGTTAAGAGGGACATTATATGGTCTAGGGTTCAGAATAGGGTTTCTGGAAATCTTTTACGTTGTCTTTTACAACCATTAAGTAATCAAGAGGTTTTTAAAGCAGTAAAAGCCCTTGCAAAGGATGTTTGTCCTGGTGTGGATGGGTTGGGAGTTCAATGGTATATCCAGTATTGGGATTTGATAGGTGATGGGCTGACTAAGGCCTATCAACAAATTTTAGATTCTGGAAATATGCCCCAAGAATGGAAGGAGGGTTTAATTTATATGATTCCTAAAACAAGTGGACAGTTAGAAGAGCTTAGCCAGTGGAGACCAATTACCTTGTTGAATGTTATTTATAAGATATTAGCAAAAACGATAGCTAGACGGTTACAACCTTATCTTTCGGAGTTGATTCATGATACCCAGACAGGTTTTTTGCAAGAGCGAAGTATTTTTGATAATATTATTCTCTTTTGGGAAATGGTGACCATCGCTGAAGTGCAGAAGCAAGATCTGGCGGTGTTATTTCTTGATTTTGAAAAAGCTTACGACAGAGTGGACTGGGATTTTATGGAGGGAACACTCGTTAGGATGGGTTTTCCAAGTAATTGGATACGAGGAGTTTCAGCATTATATCGTAATGCAAGTAGTTCTCTATTATTTGCAGGGGACATTGGTAGGCGTTTTTTTATTTCAAGATCTGTACGCCAGGGATGTCCACTTGCTCCTTTCCTGTTTTTGTTAGTATCCGAAGCATTCTCTGTACATTTAAATTCTCCATATGTAAATATTAAAGGTTTAGCACTACCAGTAGCAAACGCAAATGTGGATTGTGAATTCGCTGATGATACAGCTTTATATGTTCAGGCCTCACATGGTAATTTGTTGCATGTGCAAAAGGCCGTGGATGATTTCTCAGATGCATCGGGTGCATTGATAAATTGGGATAAGTCATCAGGTCTTTGGGTCGCTTCGGGAGATCCGCCAGTTAATGTACCCTCTTTAGGATTCACATGGATACCTCAAGGTCAGTCCATTAGGTATTTAGGTTGTCGAGTGGGTGTGGGATTAAAGTCAGAAGATATGATTGCACCCTTATTGTTAAGATTAAGAAATAAATTAGTATATTGGAATAAAGAAAAATTATCTTTAGCAGGACGTGTAGTTGTAGCTAATGCGGTGTTGTTGTCCTCGATTTGGTATATAGCATCTACATGGCTGTTTTCTAGGTCAATAATGTTGAAAGTTCAACGTTTAGTACGGAATTTTATTTGGGGGAACAATAGGTCAGTCAATCCTGTAGCAAAGGTAGCTTGGTCTATTCTGATACAACCTAAACAAAAAGGTGGTTTAGGTTTGATTGATCCATTTATGCAAAGCAAAGCTTTACTTACTAAACATGTTGTTAGGAGTTTATTGCCAGGACAGGAGTTATGGAAAAAGCTATGGATGCAACATCTATATAAGGTCAAGCCTTCGGTAGGTGGTCAATGGAAGGATAGTCTTAGATGGTTCTTTAATGCAGATTTCCAGCTACCTAAGTCCAATGATGGATCATTGCGTTTCTTCAATGGAATTTTTCGGGCATGGGAAACTCTTCGGCAAGCGCTTGTTTTCTTGCCACCGAAAAGCTATCATCAATTTATGCGTCAACCATTGATATGGAATCCTTTATTTACTGATGAAGCTGCATGTGTTTTGGGTTTACGCCCTAGGTTATCATGGGCTGCAATGGATAGTGGACCAGCTCGTACGGTTGCGGATTGGATAAGGTTTATGCAGTCCTCTACGATGGAGCAAAGTAATAGGTTATCTAACTTCAGAGGGGCTAAGATCATGTCATCACAATTGTCCAGGGTGTATCAGGTCACAGTGCCTACATTGCAATTCGATCATTTTCAGAGTTGGTACGGTATGTTCTCGACACTCAATATACTTATAGGAGCTCGGTTATATGATCAAAATGGTAGCATTTATTTTTATGAAGTGTTGGACAATGGTAGGTTGATACTAGTGGATGAGGAGTCTCAAATCATGTTGGCTGCGAAGCAATTGCCAGTGCGAGTAATTGCTAGATTAGATAAAAATATATATATCGATCCTAGTCCACTAATAGTTAATTTTTCATCTCATATTTCGGTGTTAGACTCTAAACCTATTGATGACCTGCAGTGGGATCCAGCGGATTATGGTTGGAAATTATCCATATCTGACTCTTCGACTAAGCTCCTTCCTTTTTTCAAATATTCAGTGGCGTTTGGCAGGAATTTTATGTTGAGGCAGACCGAGCCGATACCTGCTGGAAAAAAGTATTGGGAGGAAGGTAATGTTTCATCTACTCATATGGTTATGTTTTGGAAACAGTTTTGGTCTATTAAATGCATGAATAAGATATTGCATTTTCGGTGGTTGATGATTCATTATGCATTGCCAATAGGTCATTTATTGAGGGGATCGGTGAGTAATCGGTCATGTATTATGTGTGGGTTTGCGGATGAGACATTGCATCATGCATTTTGGGAATGTGTTTCCGCAAAAAGTTTTTGGTGTCGAATTCTTAGGCTTCTAGGTCGTAAGTATAGGTCTGCTATTTTTACGTGGGGTGCAGTCTTTTGGGGAATGTTGGATCAACAAAGGGCTTTTTATCATTATAATCATTCTTCATTGTCTTTATATGTAAGAAGTTTTCAGGTATATTCTACTTCAAGATCCTTGCAGGGAGTCAAGTTCTTCTCGCGGAGTTATGTTTGGCAGATTGTCTCCTCGTTGTCTCTATGGGTTCTTTGGAAAGCTAGGTGCTCCAAGTTATACAATGATGAAGACATTCACGTTGTGGATCAGGTAAAGTCTTTTTGGAATTTATTAGTACATTCGGTTAAAGGTGAGTATGACAGGTATAAAGGCTATGGAAACACAGCCATTCGAAAAAGAAAGAGATTACGACGAGTTTGGTCAGCTATTCCTATAATGTTAGATGCAGGCACGGAGGTTAGGTGGAATTATGTGCCACCTCGTTGGTTGTTCCCGCCACCAGTACCATTCTTATGGCGAACAACATGAGATAACAGGGAGGAGACGGTGGCGGCATGTAGGAAGCTTATTTTAATGTAGGTAAGATAGACATATGCTAGAAGAAGATATGAGGAAATGGGATGATGTTCTGGATGCTGAATCAGACTAGTATAAGAAGATTTTAGTGGTATGAGGCAGATTTCGTGTGATAATCAGAGACATCGACATGGTGGATGTGGACATGTTGAAATAGGTTTAAGTTGTTTTGTGATTAGGATGACTGATGTTGGTGGGGGTTGTCGAAGATTACTAGGAGAAGGTGAGGATTTCTGTTTGTTTTCTACTCATTTGTTGGTTGTTAGTGTAACAGGATTGTCGAATCGGAGATAGCGAGATGGTAGATGGGGACATGACGAAGCCGGTTTTCTGTTTTTTGTGGTTAGGATGAGTGATGTTGGAGTGGGGGCTGAAGCAGATTATTATGAGAAGGCGAGGAATGGTTTTCGCTCATTTTTTGTTGTGATTACAGGGCCGCGTTAATCGGTGAGATGGAATAGGGGAAGCAAGATACCCCAGATATGGGCTGACTTAAGACAGATATTATGGTTCTCATAGGTTGCGGGATGATGGCAGTGGGATTTGAAGCAACTTTGTCATGGTGTGAGGATGAGTGGTGTTGGTGCGAGGGCTGAAGCATATCAGGAGGGGAGAGGAATCATTGTTCACTTATTTTGTTGTTAATTGCACAGGATATTGGCGGTACTCGGCGAGATGGTGGATGTGGATTGATTGAAGCAATTTGTTTGTTTTTAGGAGTGATGATGGTGGGGGGGACAGAAGCAAATCATGAGGGGATGAGGAACCATTATTCACTTGTTTTTGTTGTTATTTGTATAGGTCAGAGGTGGTATTCGGCGAGATGGTGGATGTGGTTTGATTGAAGCAATTTCTCTGTTTTTAGGAGTGACGATGGTGCGGGGGAACGAAGAAAATCATGAGGGGATGAGGAACAATTTCTCATTTTTGTTGATTCATTGCACAGGACATTGGTGGTATTCGGCGAGATGGTGGATGTGGATTAAAGGAAGCAATGTGTCTGTTTTAGGAGTGATGATGGTGGGGGGGATCGAAGCAGCTCATGAGGGGATGAGGAATTTTTTTACTTATTTTGTTGTTAATTCCACAGGACATTGGTGGCATTCGGCGAGATGGTGGAGGTGGATTGAATGAAGCAATTTGGTTGTTTTTAGGAGTGATGATGGTGAGGGGGCCGAAGCACATCATGAAGGGAGAGTGAATAAGTTGTGGGGATCGAAGCAAATGGGGTGAGAGGTGGAGATTAGTATAGTAATTTCAGTTTCATGGTCTGTTTTTTTCTAGCCACCAACAAGATTAATTGCATTTATGTGTGGGGTAATGAATTTTTGGACGTAGTTGGTTCCATCAACGATGATTAACAAATTATAGTGTTCAAAGATCATTTCCATGGTCATACGCCATGGTTGATCATTTTTCTCATTAAAGTTTTTCAATATGATGAATGCCAAATTATAATTGGGCAGAATTTGCAATCATATTCGTTAATAATGCTCCTATGTCCGACATGATCAATTAACATTACAACAAAGTTCTTGCCGGGGTTGAGCCCCTCTATAGCTCTCATACCATGTAGAATTATTGAGAGGGAGAGAGTGAGAGATGACATATGGAGTACTAAAGTTGTAGTGCTAGTAGTCTAACAACTTACCACTAGGGTAAGCTAATTAAGAGAGCGAAAGAATGTGCGTGTAGGTTGTTTTGCTCCTCGTGTGTGTATTCAATAAGCTTTTAAGACTGTCCAATCCAGTCCAGTTGTCTTGAGCAACAGCTGCTACTGATTCACTTCAATTTTAAGGAGAGGGGACGGCAGAGGAATATGCCAAGTGCAAGCCCAGCGGGATAGCCCACCAGAAGTGCCCACGGAGATACAAACTCATGGTACCAAATCACCATCAATAATCGCTGTTGCTTCGGCCCACCTGTGTTTGTCATGCCCAAATAACTACTCGCATCATCGATGCTTGTGTTGCAGGAGGAGGAAAGAGGGTAGCCACACAGGCCCGGGTTGTTCTCAAAGCTGGCAGACGAGAACCTGGTATCGAAGTTGTTCTGCGTGGGAATGGGTCCTTCCAGTTGGTTGTGGGCCAGGTTTAGAGTAGAGAGGCTGCCCAGAGATGTGAGATCTTGCGGGATGCCACCGCTGAGCTGGTTGTAGGACAGGTCCAACACATCCAACTCCATCAATCTCCCGAATGTACCCGCAGGTATAGTGCCGCTGATTCGGTTGTGCGACAGGTTGGCTCCTGTCAGACCTTGCAGCTCCCCGAAGCTCTCTGGAATTTCGCCTTCCAGATCGTTCATGGACACATCAAAGTAGATACGGGTACTCAGAACATAGTTGAGAGTGAAGACTGTGTTCTTAATCGTTACCGGCACATCCTCGTAGAGGGTTGTGTGGCCATCGTAGAATTCGGTCTGGTAGAGTGTGGTTTGATTGAGCTTGAAGTAGGAGAGGTGCGTGAGAGTCGCAGGGAAGCGGCCGCTGAAGCGATTGTTGGAGAGGTCCAGTGCCTGCAGACTGGGAAGCTTCCAAACCCAACCAGGGATGTCTCCGCTAAGCTGGTTGTAGCTCACCGAGAGCACCCTTAGGTTAGATAAACCGGTGATGTGAGGAGTAGCAGTATTGCCTAGGGATCCGTTGAGATATTTGTTGCTCTGCACATCAAAGAGGACCAGTGCCTTACTCTCTGTTAGGCCAGCAGGTAACCCCCCTTCCAAAGCATTTCCATAGACACTAAAACTCTCGAGTTTGGGCATCTTGGACAGATCCAAGCGCTCTATCTTCCCAGTTAAATTGTTTTGAAACAAGCGTAAGGTCTGAAGAGCCGTAAGGTTATGTAAAGCGTCAACTGGGACAATCCCTTGGAGGCTGTTTGAATTTAGAGAGAGTTCCTGGAGGTTTATGAGCATTCCCAGCTCACTAGGGATGGAACCCCTGAGATTGTTGAACCCTAATTGGAGCTGGAAAAGTTGTGAGCAGTTTGCAAGGTCTGAAGGAATGCTTCCGAAGAGAGAATTGGAAGATGCATTGAAGATTTCTAGTTGTTGCAGAGCTCCAAGCACTCTTGGGATCTCTCCTGTTAAGTTGTTGGCAGCAAGGTTTATGCTTTGTAGGCGTATACATTTTCCAAGCTCGGGTATAATACCGCCTTGAAACTGATTTTGAGAGAGATCTAGCTCTATGAGTCCATGAATTTGTCCAAGTTCAAAAGGAATTGTGCCTTGCAGTCTGTTTCCATTGAGGTGGAGCCTGAGAAGAGAAGTGCATGTACTTACCCCTATGGGAATCTCACCAGATAAACCATTGGACCATAGATTTAGCAATAGAAGTTGTTTATTCATGCATAGATATCGAGGAATGTGCCCATGAAGATTATTTACTGATAAATCTAACACTGACAGGTTACTATTGTTTCCAATGAGGGGTGGGATGATGCCATATAAATTATTCTCAGAAAGTTGTAAAGTGGTTAGCACTGTGGAGTCCTGAAATCCCATTGGAATAATGCTTGTAAGGCTGTTGATTGAGAGATCCAACTTTTGCAATTTGCTCAAATATGCAAGCCCAGAAGGTATGGCTCCAGAAAGATGGTTTTCAAAGAGATGGATGAGCTCTAAGCTTTCCAAATTGCTTATTTCTACGGGTATGCTGCCTTCTAGATCATTTTGAGACATATCTATATGTATCAAAGATGTACAATTGCAAAGCTCTTTTGGTATTTGGCCATTCAAATGATTTTTATAGAGATAAATCTTCTCTAGC
>ERZ1034381.270-NODE-270-length-10153-cov-29.194593_pt1 | contig 10153 bp, 6 predicted proteins | sample MGYA00520602_ERZ1034381 | MGnify/ENA primary metagenome ERZ1034381 (study PRJEB33736, sample SAMEA104288466) | Azolla filiculoides | biome: Urban; feature: water surface; material: ditch water | place: Netherlands | collected 2014 ...
TTTATTGGTGTTTTTCAACCAACAATATTGGAGATAAATCACTTGATCTAAGATTGACAGGTCCACTGCATGTAACTTATTAGAAAATTCACAATGATGAATTATATTGGGCAATTGTTTCATGTTTAAGCTAATAAGCACATTCTATAGATCATTAATGAAGACAAATTATTCTTTTGAGTTTGACATATTCATGTTCAAGGTACAACCATGTATAGAGGACCAATAAAGAAAATGTTGATGGATTGATTAATTATATAGATTAGCATTCTAGATCAGCAACAATTTAAGCACTATGATTCATGGTGTACTTGATTAACTTAAATTATGCACTTTTTAGCATTGAACATCATATTCACATTAGGATATTGCTTCATCTACCACAAGTATGGAGATTAATAAGCCTTACATGGATTAATTCATGCCACTTGTTAAAGCTAAAAAGTGTTATAGATCAAGTACTTGGATCACTAACTTGATCCATGGTTGCCTTAATGAGCTTAATGCACCTTTTTGTTTTTGCGCGTCATGTTTGCATCCAAATACCCACTTTTCTTTTTCTTTGGGCAAGCAATCAACATATTTGTTTTTCTCTAAACTTGTGTTTTAAGTCAGAACAAACCAACCAACATTTTTTTTTGTAGGTGAATCTTCTTGCATCGGAAGATTTTGAAAACAAAGACTCCTTGGATTTGGGCCTTCAAACAAGGAACCAATCAAGTGGAGTTCTTCATACTCGGTCAGACAAGGTTGTTGCGGGAGATGATGTTGAAATTGTTGAGCTAGTTACAACTGAAGTGGTGAAAGCGACGACGACATCGACAGGAAAAAGGGTTGAGATCATTGAGACACATCTAGAAAGCTTGGAGAAGCAAAGCTCAAGTCCCCGTGCCTTGCATGAAGAAATATCGGCATTGTGCAACGAGAATAAAGACATAGAGAAGAAAATAGAGAAGCTTTGGAAGCTTCAAAGGGAGATCTAGATCTACGTACTAGAGTTTGATGCGCTCGACTGAAATCGTGGTTTCAGTACACGCCCATACCAGATCAGGTTCTATCATTCCGTGATTGTATTTTGTCTTCTCTCATAGTGAAATATTCTGTTCCCGTGGTTTTTCCCTGAAATCAGGGTTTTCCACGTAAATCGTGTGTTGTTCATCTCATTTTTGTTTGTGATTAAGGTTGTTTGTAACTTCTGTCTGAGTGAAAGCACTTCAAACTGGTATCAGAGCATAGGTTCTAGATGGAAGGGAATGTAAGTGGCTTCCCGGGGATGATTGTCTTAAACTCGCAAAACTACTCAGACTGGAAGATCAAAATGGAAGATCTCCTGATTGTCAAAGATCTGTATGAGCCTATAGAAAAGGAAGAAAGACCTAATGGGGTAGTAGAATCTGAGTGGAAAATGTTACATAGAAAAGCAGTGGCAACTATAAGACAGTGTGTAGACATTAGTGTACTACAACATGTAGCAAGTGATACAAATGCTTTTGAGTTATGGCATAAACTCTCCGCACTTTACGAAAGGAAAAATGCCTTGAATAAAACTTTCCTAATGAGGAAAATAGTGAATCTAAAGTACGTAGATGGGGAGAGCATTGTAGAACACATCAGTACGTTCATGGGACTGGTGAATCAATTAGCATCAGCGAAGTTTCCATTAGAGGATGCTATGCAGGCTACATTACTACTATGTACTCTACCGGGCAGTTGGGAAAACTTAATAGTGACACTCAGTAACTCATGTAAAGAAGACAACTTATCTTTCCAAGTAGTAAAGACAAGTGTCTTAAACGAAGAGACAAGAAGAAAGGACAAAGGTGCCTTGTCTCAATCGGAAGCCAATGTGACCCAAGAGCCTAGTAGAGGAAGAAGCAAACACAGAAGTCCTGAAAATGGAAATAGATTTTATGCAAGGTCGAAATCTAGGGGAAGACTTACATGCTTCTATTGTGGGAAGCCTGGCCACTTCCAAAAGAATTGTCGACACCTTAGAAAGGACAAAGGCATGGCTGATGAGGTCGAATCCGGAAAGATTTCCGATGATAAAAACACCTCAGCCATTGCAACTAGTGAGGAAGAGATGTTATTTATTTGTGAACAAGCTAGTGTTAATCTTGCAAATGCTGAGTGCTCATGGGTAGTGGATTCCGGTGCATCATTCCACTTGACCCCTAAAAGAGAATGCTTCTCATCGTATATAGCCGGTGACTATGGTTACGTAAGGATGGGAAATGACGGTGAATGCAAGATTGTGGGCATTGGAAATGTATGTTTGCTAACATCCACTGGCTGCAGGTTGATGTTGAAGGATGTTCGCCATGTTCCGGATGTCAGATTGAATCTGATATCGGCTGGACGGCTAGATGACGAAGGCTACAGTGGTGGTTTTCGAAATGGTACATGGAAGTTCTGTCAAGGGAGTCTGATTGTGGCTCGAGCTCAAAAACAGAACACACTGTATGTAATGCATGCAAAATTGTGCCGAGATGAAGCAAATATAGTGGGTGACTCAAATGGTGAGTTGTGGCATAGAAGACTCGGGCACATGAGCGAAAGAGGAATGCATATCCTTGCTGAAAAGGATTTTCTACCAGAGATGAAAGGAATACACCTTGAAAAATGTGTGGACTGCTTGGCTGGAAAGCAGAATAGAACAACCTTTCACTCTAGGCCTCCGATGAGAAGAGAGCATGCTTTAGAACTGGTTCACACAGATGTGTGTTATGTGGATGCCCCATCACACCGTGGTGGACAATACTTTGTCACATTTATTGATGACTTCAGCAGAAAGGTGTGGGCCTTTGTGTTGACTTCCAAAGACCAAGTGTTGTCAGTCTTCAAAGAATTTCATGCAAGGGCAGAAAGAGAATCTGGACAGAAGTTGAAAGCTGTCCGAACAGATAATGGAGGCGAGTATAGAGGCCAATTTGAGATGTATTGTAAGACTCAAGGCATTAAGCTTGAGTATACGGTGCCGAAGACACCTGAGCTGAATGGCCTTGCAGAAAGAATGAATCGGACCATAATGGAAAGGGTAAGAAGCATGTTGTCACATGCAAAATTGCCAAAGTCGTATTGGGCTGAGGCAATGGCGACTGCTGTCTACCTTATAAACAGGTCACCATCAGTGCCTCTAAAGGGGGATGTTCCACAGAGGGTGTGGACAGGAAGGAGTGTGTCGTACCAGCATTTAAGGGTGTTTGGATGTTTGGCTTATGTACATGTTGCTAAAGACCAGAGGTCAAAGCTGGACAGCAAGTCCAAGCCTTGTATATTCTTAGGGTACTCGGAAGATGAGTTCGGGTACAGGATGTGGGATCTCCTAGATAAGAAAGTGATAAGAAGTCGTGATATTATATTCATGGAAGACAAGACAATTGAAGACTGGAGACAACAAAAGCCAAAGACGTCTTCTCAGCCGACTACTATTATGGAGTCGGCACTAGTCGATCCGTTTCCCACACAACCAGTCGGCAGACAACAGCCGGCTGATGAAGCCGAATCCGAGTCAGCCGACACACAACAGCAAGCTGATGCACACGAATCTGAGTCGGATGATGAGGTGGTAGAAGAAACCGAATCTGAGTCGGTTGTTGAAGGAAGAAGATACCCACGAAGACAAAGGAAGACCTCCTCTCGGTATCCAGCTAGTCAATATGTTCTATTGACTGATGAAGGGGAACCAGAATGCTACGAAGAAGCCATGACTGATGTAAATAAGGAGAAATGGTACAATGCCATGCAAGAGGAAATGGATTCCTTGCATGAGAACCACACCTATGAGCTCATGGAGTTGCCCGATGGAAAGAAGGCACTTAGAAACAAATGGGTCTACAAACTAAAGACTGGAGAAGACAGAAATACTCCTAGGTACAAGGCCCGTATTGTAGTGAAAGGTTTCCAACAGAAAAAGGGGGTTGATTTTGATGAGATTTTTGCTCCAGTAGTGAAGATGACCTCCATTCGGACTGTTTTGAGTATGGCGGCCAGTATGAATCTGGAAATTGAACAGTTGGATGTTAAAACAACATTCTTGCACGGTGAGTTGGAAGAGGAAATCTATATGCAACAGCCAGAGGGTTTTGAGGTAAAAGGAAAAGAAAATCTTGTATGTAGGTTGAGGAAGAGCTTGTATGGACTGAAACAAGCTCCTCGACAATGGTATAAGAAGTTTGAGTCCTTCATGTTGGAACATGGATTCCACAAAACACAAGCCGATCATTGTGTATTTGTGAAGAGGTATGATGAGGGCGATTTTCTTATTCTTTTATTGTATGTTGATGATATGTTGGTTGTTGGACAGAATGCCAAAAAGATTGCAAGCTTGAAGAAAGCCTTGAGCAAAGCTTTTGCCATGAAAGACCTAGGACCGGCAAAACAGATTTTGGGAATGCACATAGTCCGTGACAGGACTAAAAACATGCTATGGCTGTCACAAGAGAAATATGTGACGAAAGTTTTGCAAAGATTTAACATGTTCAATGCAAAATCTGTTGGAGCTCCATTGCCAGTGAATTGTAAGTTAAATTCAGGACAATGTCCGAAAACTGAGAAAGATAAGGCAGAGATGAGGAGGGTGCCGTATGCCTCTGCTGTTGGTAGCCTAATGTATGCTATGGTATGCACAAGGCCGGACATTGCATTTGCTGTTGGGACAGTTAGTCGTTACATGAGTAATCCTGGGAAGGAGCATTGGGCTGCCGTAAAGTGGATACTCAGATACCTCAAAGGTACTTCAAGTGTATGCCTTAGATATGGCGTCGGGAAACCTTTGCTCGAAGGTTTTACAGATTCTGACATGTCGGGTGATGTAGATTCCAGCCGATCCACATCTGGGTATGTGATGACTTATTCAGGGGGAGCTGTGTCATGGCAATCAAGGTTGCAAAAGGCTGTGGCTTTGTCAACCACGGAGGCTGAATATATGGCTGCAGTGGAAGCCGGAAAAGAACTTATTTGGATGAGAGATTTCTTAAGCGAACTAGGAGTGAAGCAAGAAGAATTCTTACTTCATTGTGATAATCAGAGTGCAATTCATCTTGCTAAAAATGCTGCCTATCACTCTCGTACGAAGCACATTCAAAGAAGGTACCATTGGTTGCGTGAGAGAGTGGAAGAGAATGAGTTCGTTCTAGCGAAGATCCATACTGACGAAAATGGATCGGACATGCTTACCAAGGGCTTACCTATGGAAAAACTCGTTGTATGCCGACAAAGGACTGGTTTGGTTGACTCTCCCCCTACAGGAGTGAAGGGGGAGTTTGTTGTGTAATATTGTCCCTCCTTACGGGGGAGTCGGCTGAAAAGCCGAATGGAAACTCGGCTCGGCCGAGACGAGACCACGGCCGTGACGAGATTCAGCACGGCTAAAACCGAGATCTCGGCTGAGCCGAGACTCGGCACGGCCAAAAAGGGCAATACCGTGGCACGGCTGGTTGTGATCAGCCGAGAGGCCAATACACGCCGAGGAGGAGGACGCCGAAGGGGAGTTCATATAATACACATATGAACTCATATGTATATGTGTGTTCCGTGATCATATATATAGGCAGAGTGACGTCCTCTGCCTATGTATGTGGGATAAATCACTAAGAGTATTCTTAGTGAACCCTAGAGGAAAAAGGCGTATTATTGAGTGAAAAAAAAGTTAGTGTTATAGAGTAGCGTAACATAGAGAACGACACAAGGAGAAAACACACAGTAGTGGCTGTGTGAGAGATATACTCAGAAGCTAAGTAAGAGCAAGAGAGAGAAGTGTGTAGCACAGAAGACTAAAGAGAAATCAGAGAAGCTTTGGAAGCTCCAACGGGGGATAGATATCTACATGCTAAGGTTTGATGTGCTAGGCTGAAATCGTGGTTTCAGCACATGCCCATACCAGACCAGGTTCTATCACTCCATGATTGTACTTTGTGATTTCTTCTAGTGAAATATTCTGTTCCCGTGGTTTTTCCCTGAAAACAGGGTTTTCCACGTAAATCGTGTGTTGTTCTTTTTCATTACTGTTTGTGGCTAATCTTGTTTGCATCTTCTTTCTGAGTGAAATCACTTCACATACTTTGTCTTCTTTTGATAATTGTATCATTCCTAAAATGGGGACAAAAAAGTTTATTTCTAGATTTTAAAATTTGCAACTCGTTATTGATTGGTATCTGTTGATGCGCTTTTTGATCAAGCATCATAAAGTTAAGGACCTCATAAAGTTAAAGGACATACATACTTGACCTTCGCCTTTACCATTGTTATTTTGTAGACTGACAAGTAGTCCACATTAGTTATCATTTTGTCTGTCAGCACCATCAAGTGATAGACCATTATTATACTCTATAGAAATCTCCCCTTCGTCTCATAAAACTTTCTTATAGTTCAATACACTAGGAAAAGGAGGAACTGGCCACTAGAATTCAAACTTAATTAAATTTAAATGATGAAAACATGTCCACATATTTGTTAGAAAGTGAAACATATGATAGTTGTTTAACCACCATGTTGTTGACTAAGCAAGTATTAAAACTAACTCAAAGGAGAAAGCATATGCACATAAAGACAAAGAAGTAGAATATGTATACTAGTCTCAACATCGTCTCCATTATACAAGATCTTACGACACCCATTTAAGGAGGAGTGATTAAAGTATAGCTAATTAGTGCTTTGCTTTGCTTTAAGTGAAAGATTAAGAAAGAATGTTGAGAAAGCTCAAGCTTAAGTTATATGTAGATCTCAAACTCAAGATGAAAAAGAAGCGCTACAAAACTCACCAAAAGTGACATTTATAGCATTTCACAATGAAGTTTGGGCTTTTTTTGTTTTGTTTTTGAATAGATAACGAGTCAATCACTTGTGTTAAATAAACATGAGCGTGTAATTTTGATGGCTTTAGAATTATAATTACTCATGGTTTTTGCTTTTAAATCCTTGTCATTCTCTGTTTTATGGATGGGAGTGCTTTTTAGGGCATTGGATTATAAGTTATATAAAAGTAATGAAATTTGGATAAGCATGGATTTTGTCTAATAGATTGATACCTCAGACATATGTTTTGATGGAATTATATTGTATTAATATGAATGATACTGATGATTGATTGATTCATTGATTGATGCCTCTCCTTATCTTCTCTTCTTTCTTATATAGATGCCCCCATGCATATGATGCATGTGAGGGTACATGACATGCATACAATGCATGGAATGCATGAAATGCATGTGATACATTAGTGGCATTTGGCTCTCATGCATTACATGTGATGCATGATAGCCATGTCACTCATTCAAGCTCTCATGTATGAGATTTTACATGAGAAAGTATAATGATGAGATCAAAGTTCATAGAATAACTTGCCTTAGTGGTAAGTCAATTGACTCTTATCTTGGAGGTACAAGGTTCAAAACCTTACTTGCACCCCTCTATATGCACACAAGTGCTACTAGGCCCTAGGCTTACTTTTAAGTGTTTGTGTAATGTGCGCACATCACACGTGCATATGCTTAACCTTACATCTAGCCTTTCTTTTCCCAATTCTCATTTAAGTCATATTTACAACATACTAGTGTACACATGTGACCATTACCCCTTCCACACGTGCACATTGCACCTTCTCGTTTTTGTCTGTTCCACGCGATTTTCACACCGTTGCCGAAAATCTTCACGACATCCACCCCCACCAAACCGCACGTCCTCTGGTACGTGCCAAGAAGAAGTGGGAGATTTCGGCGACGGTGATCAATTCGATTCCTCTATTTTGATTATGTCCATTCCTTCCACATGAACCATTTTCGCCATCCGATCCACCATATTCTTCTTTCACACTTCGCAATGCCATGACCGGTTGTCATGGCCCGCTTTGCTTCTCCTAAGCATAATCCTTCATGCATTGTACATGTGCCGCCTTCGTTCCGACCATCTCCTTCATCATCAAACTTCCTCTGATCGTCCTTTCTACTCTCAAGCTTGTCTTTCCTCATGCTCACCAGCCTCGACCGGGTACCGCGGCTCGTCGGCTTCGACCTCTGACTGGTCCAGCTCCACTTTTGTCGTGATCGGTCTCGACCAATCGTCTTCTGGCTTGGTCGGCCTTCGTCCAGATTCGCATTCCGCCGAATCGGACTCAGATGATCGGCTTCAGGAGAGTCTACTCTCTTCTGGATCGGGTTTGACCGATCGGCTTTGGCTGGATCGGTTGTCGGTTGGGTCAAGTTCGGCCAATTAGCTCGTGACCGGTTCAGCTTCCGTTTGGGCCGAACTTGTGACCAGATCTTCTTCCGTCCGGGTCGAAATACCGGCCAGATCGTCTTCCGATTGGACAGCCTTCCGAAGCTTCCTTCCTTGATGCCACCTTTCGCCATGGCTTTGTCCTTTTCCTCCTCGCTGCCACCTTCCGTCTCTCCGGTCTCACGTTGGCTCATGGGCACAACCGCCGAAGTCTCTAGAACAGGTGTAGAGGATTCCATATGCATTTGATCGACCGCCTTTGTCGTGTCATTCATACCCACCTCCTTGATGACATTTTTCGTGGCTGCCTCATCAATCTCATGGGCGTCGCACCCATTGTCCTCCTCAATAGATGTCGCGAACTCATCCTTCGGATCCACATGGCCGACATGGCCATCGTCATCCCTTTCCGAGCTTTGCTCGGACTCTTTGTTTTGCACACCATCTTGGTCCTTCCCCTTCTTGTCACCTTCCATCTCTTGGGTCTCACGTTGGCTCTCGGTTGCAACTGCCCAAGTCTCCGGAACATGTGTGAAGGAATCCTTTTTTCTTTGGTCTTCTTTCACATCGGCTTTAAGTTTCTCCTTGCCACCATCGTCCGTCTCTTGGGTCTTATGTCGGTTCTCGGACGCAACTGCCCAAGTCTCTGGAACCATTGTGAGGAAAGTCTTGCTATGTTCACCGTCGACACTTGTTGTCTTGTTCGTAGCCACCTCCTTGATGTCGATTTTAGTGGCTAGATCCTCAATCATGTCGGCCTTACACTCTTTATCTCCTTTAACGCAAGCTTTGATTAGGCTTGCTCCTTCATTATCCGATGTTTCGAACACGATCCGTGTTCCGAAACATTCGTCCTCCCTCGAAGTGGCGTACGCCGTCCTCGAGTCATCATCAATCTTCTTTTCGTCTAGGATGCATTGTTTAGGCGGCTCGACTACTTTAGATGGCCTTGTTTTCTCTATGCTCAGCCCTACCAAGTCAATGCCATCAAGCCATTGACGACGCTTGTTGAGCTTGTTGCATGCTACCTTCACCGCAGTCCAGTTTGTCACAAGCCCGTTCACTTCGGTGTCATCTTCGAGGAGAGTCCCCAATTCTCGTCTATCCTTCATATCTACAGCTTTGAGGAAGTACAAGGTCTTGTCCTCCTCAAGCAGTACTTGGTCCGTGGCGGGGAGACGACTGAACATCTGGTCGAACTCGTCATACACCCTCGAGGCGCTCATCTTCTTATCCTTCTTCTCGATCCACTTCATCAAGACATGTCGAGTTATCCTCGACAAATCCTCGACTACGAACGCCGCTAATATTGCTTTCTCGAACTCGTACCACGTTGTCTTCCCTTCTTGAACCTCGATCACCCGCCTTTGAACGTTGTTGGCGGCAACTCGCTTGAAACTCAAGATTTGACGTGCTTCAGACACGTCCCTTTGATTCATCTCCCTTTTGTATGCATCAAGGAACTCCGTAATGTTCCTTCCATTAAATTGACCCGCAACCTCCACGATGCGGTCGATGGCCTTCTCCACGCTAGCGTCGTTGTCCCGACATCTCATCATTTGCTCGAAGATTGCCATCATTCTTTCGAACTCTCTCGCTTGGTTGCTTGAGGATGCCATCTCTACGTATCGGTCGATCCTCGCCTTGATCCTTCCTACCGCTTCTTCACGTCGGGTTCACCACTTTATTATGTCGAGGAAATCCTCGCGTGTTCGCGAAATGAAGCGGAACCGCCGGGGTCCTGGACCGAAAGGATCTAGGATTTTACTAGCGTAAGCGAGAAGTTATTGAAGATAGATAGCTAGATTGATAGGCAGAGATAGAGACAGAGATTCCGATTATTAGATTTGAACCCTTGACATCAATTTTAGGAGACAAGACACATTACCAATGAAGTAACTAGGATCTTTTTATTATTAAGTTCTAGCTTTAATACATA
>ERZ1034381.275-NODE-275-length-10089-cov-12.302970_pt1 | contig 10089 bp, 7 predicted proteins | sample MGYA00520602_ERZ1034381 | MGnify/ENA primary metagenome ERZ1034381 (study PRJEB33736, sample SAMEA104288466) | Azolla filiculoides | biome: Urban; feature: water surface; material: ditch water | place: Netherlands | collected 2014 ...
AAACTAGCTGACAACAAAGTGATTTTGATATTCATCATTGGAGGTTTTAATGGTGTAGAGGTTTGCTTCTTATGTTCTCATATTTGTTTTGTGTATTTTTTATCATTCCTTTGAGGAAATTCATATCCATTTATTTTCTCCAATCTTGAGTGCGTTGTATCTATCCTATGGACTGATTTGAATTTTTTTAAGGTCATTGCATGGCAATAAAATCACATATACCAAATGAGATCCAAAGTTCACATGTTAGGCATTTGTGTGCGCGGTAGATGTGAATGCATGAGTGCACATGTGTGAAATTTGCGAGAGTTATGTCACAATGGCTTTAATCAGATGAATGTCTCCCCAAAATACCAAATAAGATCTGCTTTTCTACTTTATTATGAGGAACAGAACTCATTAAAGGATCAAAATAATAAATAATAGCTGTCCTCACAAGAAAATCTACGGATGGATGCATATTCTTTGTATGATATTTGTCTCAAAACAAAGCGTAACAATCCAACGCTATGTGATATGAATTGTTATGGAGATGACTGAACAGAGGATATTCGTGGGTAAAACACCCATTAAACTATGGCATGGCCATGTTGCAAAGTGTTTTACTCTCCAGCATGGAAAAGCATGACAGTTTTTAAAAATCTAAAATTGTGCCCCATGGGATAACAATATAGATCAGTGCAGATATCAAATATAAATGCCTGTTTTGGCTGGATCAGGATGGTTTCTGATATAGAGGAAGTTCTTGACCTATATTTTTGTACAATGTTCAGTTTTGCACCATTGTTTCAAGCTTTAAGCTTGTTTATCTTCCATAACCTTCATTATGTTTGAGAAAATATATGATGATGCTTTGTGAAATTATTCTTTGAGGACACTTTTTTAACTCCACTGACAGTGCTAAACAAAGTTGGGAGTCACAACAGTTAGATTTTACTGCGTTGGTGCAATGCTTTGATAAAAGATGAACCCTCATAATTTTTATAAAGTCTAATCTGGACGTTGTTGTCTTTTTCATATTTTGCCTGGATAAAGCAGCGCGTGTTCAGGATTGTGATTGTAGTTCGTTTTGATTTTATACTGCTGTTAATTGTATAGCAAAATAAAAAATTAGTTCATAAAATCCTAATGTTTATCAAAATGATGACAGGTGATTGAAGCCAGGGAAGCACAAGCAGCCTACAAAATGACAGATGGGACTGATGTCCTAATTGGAGGAACAACATTTTTGACGCCAGATGATGTTTTCGATCTCATATTTGGATCTCTGACCTGTTCCTGAATCTCTGTGTATTACTCTAGAAAGGTATTACATTAATTACTAACATTGAGTACACTAGAACTGTATTACTTCCGAGGTTCTACATGAAACTGCTAAACCATGCACCCAAGCAACTTCCAATCGAATTCATCCATAAAGTGAGTAGTTATCACAAGTTCTCTGATTGTTTTTTAACTGCATTATTGAGTTGTATGCCTATATAGATAGTATACAATGGAAATTGAAGACTTATTTAACCAATAACTCAGATAAAAGAAGTGTTTATGCATAACATGTTTAAAGCATTTAGAAAACCTTGCATGTAGGGAACATATCTGACATTGAATGCTCAATATATCAGTATGAACGATATTGGTGAAGCACAGGACTTGTGGGTAGTATATGTAGGGTTTCTTTTGGTTGCCCACTGATAATTCTAAAGTTAGGGTCTCACTCTCCTTGTATGTGTGTGTAAGAAAATGCACACACAACTTGAGTCTGTGGAATAATGGTAAAAAAATGCCTGGGGTGTGGGATCAGTTGGTATGCACATTACTATGTTAAATTCTCTCAACAAACTAACTATGAATTTGTCTAGGGTTTCACTGCTTTTCAAAATGATCAGTGTTAGTTACGGAGCTATTGAATCAGGTTCATTCCAAAACATAAGCGGAAAACCTTAGCCTAGATCATAGATTCTTCAAGCTGTAGGGTAATACCATAAACAAGATGGACATGGAAGGAAGGAACAATGGGACAAAAGTATTAAAGAAATTAGAATGCAATAAACTAACTAGATGATCAATAAGATGTAAAATATCAGGGAACAACTTGCATGAGAGGGATATCCTCTTGAATGGGGTGTGGGTAGAAACAGAGGTTAGGCTCCTAGATCGGATTGTTGATTACTAGCTGATTTCATGTGCGGATTACGTTTAATCACTCGAAACTTAACAAGATAGTGTGGAGCAGAAACTTTTGCAGGTGGTTTCATTGTCATTATTCTTTGGATAGGCTTATGTCGAATGATACTTACCCAAGTCATATACATTTTCAATTAGAAAATTCAGTAATGATACTTACAGAAATTCATTCCTTGTCTCCATATATATCTATTACTGAAATTTGCGGGTCCTTAATAATTATTTATATTTAAATATGTAAATAATAAATACATAAATAAATGGGAAAATATATACAGATATTTATGAACGAACACAATGATATACATTGCATGTGCTATCCATATAATTTACGTTTCAAGTGCCTTTATAATTGAAGTCTTTCTTGTATTCTTAACATATCCATATTTCTATGCAGGTACAATGTAGCATATTTGCATGAATAGGTATGTACCTGTGAAAATCGATATACTGAGCTTGAAAACAAAGGAATCAGCTTTGGAAATAGAAAACCAATAATGGATTGTGATTTATGTTATGATGCTGATGTCAGACCATAAAACTTATAAAGATGGAATGAGAGGTACTTTTTCTCATGTCCCTATCTCTCTGTTATGCATATAAATAAGAGCTTGCTCTATATGCACATAAAACCCAAACTCGTACATAATATTCATGGCATACACATGATAGACGTATGGAGAGTTATATTAATGTCCACAGGAGGCCAAACTCGACCTATGGGACTCATTGAGTACAATGTTTGTTTGCAGTCAACTTCAAGTATCTGCCATTGCTGTGTACATGGGGAAAAGGAAATAAAAGAAAATGCTGTTAACATACTAGAGGAAAAATGGATTGACTTGTAGATGAATAGAATGTGATGTCCTGGGAGACCAAATATCTACAAGAGTGAAAGAGGGGCATGACCAGTGTTGGGCAAAGTTTGTAGCCCCTACCGGAAATTTTCCTGCTTCTCATGAACGTAACCGGAATTTTAAAATTTTGGCCGGCCACGTTCCTACCAACGACAATGTCAACCGGAACATGTTGAAATTTTTTTTTGGCCGCATAACCAAAAAAAAATCTAACGCAATACCAAATCAAATCAATCACAAAATTTTGGAACCCAAAAACTAAAGATATATATTTACCAAAAAAAAATTCTAACTTTATAAACATAATTCACTTTTCAAACCTTTGTAAAGTAGCATTAACAACATATTAGATCAAATTAGATGTAATATATAGAAAGTTCCAAAACAAAATCGATCACATTTATAAAGTTTTAATCTATATCTTCAATGAAGTCCTCGATCTCATCATCATGCTCATGAGAAGTTCCTGTAAAAATATGACGATATGCCTTGCTTTCTCGCCACAACAAAATGCTAGCATTGAAGTCATGTTCTTCTAGTTCAGGTCCTTCAATAGAGATTCGTAGCAATGCATCAACCGCATTGTTTTTCAACCTATTTCTAAACTTATTTTTTATTAGATTTAGGCGACTAAAGCCTCTCTCACATGCTGCTGTAGAAGAACATTGAATTAAACCTATCAATGCAATCTTTAGAAGTTCGGGTAGCTTTTCTTTCCACACATCATTACAATTTATCATACCCCAAACATCTAAGAAATCTCTTCCAAGCCATTCCGTGGTAGCTTGCCTTTTGAAAATTGCATATTCATCATACAATTTATCATTATCAATTATGGGAGAAAACGCTTTCCCATCTACCATTTTTTGAATGCCATAAAAATTTCCAAGTGTTTTCAACTCATTAAGACCCATAGTTTTTCGTGCTAAAATGCTTGTAGATCCGGTAGACATGTTCATTGGTGATAACATTTTCAATGCGCAAAGAGTTACCGGATCTTGAAGCCTCTTTTTTATTGTCTCTATTAATGCCTTAGAAAACAAAGTTTGGAATTGTATGGCTTCAATCAAGTCCTCACCATCAATACATCTATCCATGAGGATGCTTTTATACATATTACCTTTAATAGCATCTCTTAAAACTGAAAGCATTCCTTTTTCTCTACCATATTCTGGAATAATTGGATAATTATAGCTATCCTTCTCAAAACCATTTAGATCCATCATAACATGATGTAGAAATTGTTCTTCGATCTCCCCAATGGCTATCATAGCCAAACCTCCAATGCATGTCACATCCACATATTCCTTTTGGAATTCCATACTTAACGTTGACATGATCTTAAGTACATCTGCAAGAAAGTGAAGCATATACACTACTTTGAAGTTTCTTAAACTTAAGAATACATTGTATGCATCACTTTGCGATTGTAAAGTCTTCATCAAGGGTTCATACACATCACATACCCTCATGATAGCACCATGCCGACTAAGCCATCGTGTTTTCACAATCCCAAGAATATGCAAATGTGTGTATTCTAGTGCATCTTGCATCTTAGTTAATTCACCTTGGCGTAGTGAGCTCCTCGAGAAATGTGCAGCCACCCGATTCACAAGGGCATCTAACTGCTTACATGTTTCTTTGACTTCAATGTTCTTTGAAGCCTCTTGCACACACAAGTTTGTTCGATGTGCACAACAATGTAAGGAAGTCATAAATGGGTTATATGACTTCAATCTTGTAGCAACACCTGTAGACATACCTACCATAACAGATGCTCCATCACTTCCGAATCCCATCATTTTTCTAACATCTAAGTTCCACTTTTTTAACAATGCTAAAATGCTTTCTGTTATTGTGTTTGATGTACCATCCTCTACTTCAAGTAACCCCAAATAAGAGGTTCTTACTTGCCTTCCTTCCACAAATGTAGCATAAAGAATCAAGTTCTTGGTTACGCTTACATCGGTAGCTTCATCTACCATAAGCCCAAACCAAGGACTTTTCCTCAACCTATCATAGATCTCAGCTTCAAGAGCCTTGCTAATGTGCAAGATAAAGCTTGCACAAGCCTTATTATCGTTATACATTCGTGGAAGGCCTTCCACACCACATTCTCTTAACAATCGTAAGAGGTTTTCCAATTTTCTAAATGCCAAATCCTCTTTAGCTATAAAATATGCACATTTAAACAATTTTTCAATTGCTACATCCACACTTGCTTTTTTTTTATGCACATTTTTCAAGACCATTCTTGTCTCGTTCTTGTAACAAAATGGCATCTCGATGGGCCACACTTCTTGCATGTTCTTCTAATGCGGAAGTCTTAAAGTTTTTGGCACCTGTTTTGCCAAATGAAGACTTACTATGAGGATCACTCCTACATATACTACACCATAAAAGACCAGTTTCTAAATCCTCTTGAAGCCACTTAAATTTAGTGAGCCAATCTTCTTGAAATTTTAGTTTGGCCTTACTAATTCTATTCATCTCATGAAGTAATTCTTCAGAGTGTTGATGGTCCTTTATAGGCTCTTCTAGAGACACATCTTCTTTAGATGGCAAGTTTTTCCTAAAGCCGGGCATTGTAAAGAGGCTAATTTGCTTTCCTTTGCCTTTCATATTTTTGTTTTGGGACATACTGTAAGTCTGTAACAATAATGCAGAGAATGTTTGACTAACATAATCTATGGATTCTATTTACAAGAAGGCGAAACCTACATACACAATCCATGTTTCCAAAAAGAAAAAACAAATTAAGATACCTGGGATATTTGAAGTTTCCGAGGCAATAAAGGATCAATTTTCCACTATGGACCTTCCAATCTATCAGAAAATAAAGAAGAAAGAGGATGGCTCACATTAGCTTACCCACATTAAATAAGCTCTAGTTTAGAACACTAAGATTTTGAGATACACTTTAGAGATCACAAAAACTTAAGATATAAATTAGAATCGATTTACAAATGGGAGTAATGGACAGAAATTGATTTGCAATGGTATGAAGTGTTAATTCATGCACATAAAGATAACTTACACAAGGTAACTTACCATCACAAGGTAACAATTGGCATTCCATCACATTATTGAAATCTTGTCATCGCAATTACATACAACCTACATATACAACTAATTTGAATGCCCTCACCTAAATCTTCAACTTGTAACGAAAGATACATTACGTTCATTATCATCCTAGGAGGCCAAATATGATTATGTTAGGCCCCTTATGTTACTTTGATATGTTAGGCCCTAGAAGATTCCCAATTCCACAAGGTCAGAATCTTGATTGTCCACGTAGATGTTTATTTCAAATCCAACTTGAACATCCTATTGGTATGGGACGCATGTTGCCATGGTATACGACCAATCAATGTCATATAGCACGCCACTCTACACATTGACTTTGCTACTAAACTTCTACACCTACACAACAATTGTTCACATCTTTCATCCTTTGTAGTCCTATGTGTTGTCCCTTGTAAGCTTGTGACCTATTTCAAGTCTACTTAAATATTTTTCTTGTTGTACGTAAATCCTATGACACCATATTTTCTGTTTATGTGATACGTGCAGATGGTCTTGTGGAAGAAGAGCAATTCGATCTAATTCACAAGGGAGTGGGATGCGACAATTGTGGGGTACGTTTCATGAGTTTATTAGTAACATGACAAAATTAGAGGTTTGTTGTTATGTGCACACATATAATCTACCATTACAAGTCAATGTAGAATACAAGAAGGGCACCTATGTGAAATTTGGCTCCTAAAGACTAGTTACATGTACACACCTAACTTTTTGTATAAAGAAATAAAGGAGTTTGAAAAGGAATTTTATGACATAAAGTTTTTATAAATAAACTTCGAGGATTCCTTAAACAAACAAACAAAAACACTTTCCTACCTTCTTCAACAAATCAACCACTTTGTTGCAACAAGTTTTATTGTTATAAAAGGTTATTCTTGTAATGGAATCACTAAATTGATGCTAGATCTAATAACTATACAAATATTGATATGAGATGTGTGTGTGTGTGTGCACTAATATTTTATATGATATGGCATGCATTGTAGATGTTTCCAATCGTGGGAAGACGATATCGATGTAGAGACTGCCCTGAAAAAGTAGGCTATGATTTATGTGGATATTGCAAGGAAGCTAGATGCCACGATGGTCGTTTTAATCAAAAACATCAAATTCATCATCAACTAGAGGAAGTGATATTGCTTCACTCAAGTACGAAGCAAGGCAGATTAGAAAGGGTTGGCCATATGGCTCCATTCATTTTTTCCCTTCAACCAAATACAATCCAACAACGTAGGCAAACACAAGAACCACAAATATTGCCTACAGATTTTGATGACTATGTCGACTACTTTCTATAAAATACATTGCTACTTCTCCTTCACGGCTATTAACATGACACGAAAATATTAGAGGCAGCCTAAACAACTAAAATTATACACAGAAAAATTATACACAGAAATTCGAGAAGAGAAGTAAAAAAATTCGACCTGATGAAGAGAAAACAAAGGAAATTTCCCGCAGAAAGTTCTGTAAGGGAATGATGGAGAATACCTTGAGTGTAAGCACCAAGTCCAGTTAGAGCATTTCCATATGAAGGTTGAAAGAGAGTGACGTAGTCTGTTCCAGGAGGGGCAGATGAAGCAGACGAAGAAGAAGAAGGAGCAGGAGGGGAAGAATTCTTTCTTGGAGGACAGCGAACAGGGATCAAGAAACGCGACTCTCGACTCTCGACTCTCAGGACTCAGGAGGGAAGAAAGGGGGAAAGAGGGGGAAAGAGGGGGAAAGTTAAATCTATATTTTTGTTATATATACATACCTATATTTTTAAAAAACTATATAACTAGCCGGTTGAAAAAATATCAACCGGCTAGATTCCTATTGGTAGGATAACCTGGCCGGAATCAATTCCTGCATTCCCCCACCTTGGCCGGCAAAAGTCCCAATGCAACCGGAAGGCTGACACTGTTCCTGGGACTTTGCCCAACACTGGGCATGACAATCTATGGCATCATGTGTATGAAGATGAGTGTTTCTTATTCCAAGAGAACTAGTAGTATACAATGAAAGTAGGCCCTACACGATGGCGGCTTGACAATGTCAATATATTGCCAACATCATTTTCTTAGGCTGCTTTCACTTTGAATTATTCCAAGTTGGGTTGGGGTGAATATACAACATGCACCGTTGTCCAGTGAAATGATGAGAGTGGCTGAATTGTGTTTCATGTTAAATCTGGATCTCTGCTGACATTAATCAATGGAAATATGCTGAAGTGTTGGCACATTCATGTGAATAAGATATGTTACAGGATGTATCTCCCCATTTATCTTGCTGGAGGAAATGAGCACATTCTTATATTTTGGCGATGGTAGAATTGTGTGCTTTTCTGGTTCTTTCTCTTGTTTTTAATGCCTCTGATGGTAGAATTTGTCCATAGATATAGCAGAGTTTCTACTGCATTTATCATTCCACAGAAGATAAGCATATTTTTATGTTTGCCTCTCCGGTTCCCGCACTCTTCTTTTGAACCTCCCCAATGGGAGAGCTAGGATACATGTCTTTAGAAACCATTTTGTGGTGGCTTTTCATTCCTTTGTAGACACAGAGCAAAGAGCAGTTGTTTTGCTACAGATTTCTTTGTTTTTGTTTATTAGGGGTTGTGTGAACTTGTGCTTGAGAGCATTATTATGTGAAATCAAGATGAAAATACTCTCACGGTCTGGAGAAGATGATTGAAAAGACTGCATGCCATAGGCGTTAGTATCATTCTGGAATTGCCATTTTTTTAAGAATATTACGTTGGGATGATTCATTATCCTGGAGTAATAGAGTAGGCCTCTTTTAGCAAAGTCAAGTTATTGTTTTAGAAATGGGACATTTTCGTGGTATGCTGTAAGTTGCTTTGTGTAATCATCGCTATTGTAAATTCAGGATTCACTTGTTCAGTCCATTCTCTTAAATTAGACCACAAATGAGCCAAAAGGTAATGCATCTAGAAAGATCTTAATATGGATCTTAATTACCATATTCTTCTATATTTATTCTTAGTTGGGAGCCAGGTTGTTGACACGCTGCATGGTATGCAGTGATCTTATAAATTGCACACCAATAGTTTCTCATGGGACCTTTAGATAGAGGTTTCCAATTAGTAATATAATTTGTTCCTAAACAAACACCAAAATATGTGTAATCTCCTCAACAAGCCATTTGAAGTAATGAAGCTGTACATTAGCAATCTAAAAAACCTGGTTATTTGATGACACCAACATTGTAATTGCTGGATTGTACAGTCACAAGAGTAACATTTAATTATCAATGCAACCCCTTCGCAATATGATAGGATCAAAGTTACTGTCTTTTTTTTTATGGTGTGTATACTTGCTCACGTTTACAGCCAGTTTAGGATTATAATTGATTTGCACCTTCATCCTACCCCATGATGAGGTTAAACATGCTTTACATTGATTGTTACAACTTCCGTTTATGTTCACTGCACTTAAGATGATTGCTGTACTTGTAGCATTCTATGTCAATGTGGATGTTAACTTGGAGAAAGGTTTGTGGACGTTAATGTGGCTATTAAGTAGTCTATTTATAATGGGGAATGCAAGACATTTTTTACATACCGTGTTTGCAATTGGTAGATATATATATTCAGGTCCTCTATTTATCAATGTTTTACCTAAAGAATAAAAGGTATACCCTCCCATCAAATTAGAATGTTTTACCTTAAATCCACGGTGTACAACAATGTGTACATAGACTAAATGGAAATTGATTCGATAAGCATGATGAAATATCTATTTAGCTCATTGCATGTCTAAGCATGATGAAATATCTATTTTGTTACATGTAACGGAAGTTCATGAAATAAAGAAAAACTTGAGGATTTGAGAGTTTCTCCTGAGCATAAAACATGATCAACAACATGACAAAATGTCAAACTTCTTTTCTGACTATGTGTGTGTGTGTGTGTGTGTGAATTGGCATAAAGAAAAAAGGAATCAAACTTGATGAGCTG
>ERZ1034381.277-NODE-277-length-10051-cov-2.372949_pt1 | contig 10051 bp, 6 predicted proteins | sample MGYA00520602_ERZ1034381 | MGnify/ENA primary metagenome ERZ1034381 (study PRJEB33736, sample SAMEA104288466) | Azolla filiculoides | biome: Urban; feature: water surface; material: ditch water | place: Netherlands | collected 2014 ...
AATGAAAGGGTTCCGTCGGGTCCTGCCCTTCGGCACCGCGCACCTGAAACAGCCGTTCGGCGCGACTGTACCACGGCTCGAGCTCCTCATAGGCAAAGGGCCATGCGGGCGAAACGCCTTCGCGGTGCCGCATCTCGGCGAAGTCTTCGCGTCGGTAGCGCACCAGCACCGCACCATAGAACTTCGAATTGCCGCCTACATAATAATAGTTGCCCGGATTGAACGCCGAACCACCGTGTTCGTGCCACATCTCCTTCGGGCGAAAATGACCACGCTGGAAAATCGCGCGCTGGTCGCGGTTTTCCGGCCGATCGGCCAGATGATCGCCGGCCTCCAGGATCAGGATCTCTGCCCCGGTCGTCGCCAATCCGGCCGCAATCGTTGCACCGCCAATGCCGGAACCAATGATCACGATGTCAGGTGACTTTGTCATTTCAATACGCCTGCCGTCGATCACGCGATCCGCAACTGAGTCTTCGGATCGAAGAAGACGGCCTTGTCGAGGTTGAATGCAAGCCTCGCCGTTTGCCCTGCCTGGATGTGGGCATCGGCGCGCAGCCGAGCGACCACTTCCTTGCCGCCGAGTTTGGTCACGGCAAAGGTGTCGGACCCAGCCGGCTCCACCACCTCAATCAGGCATTCGCCTTCCGCCACCGCCTTGGCGTTGCGATCGGCGCCATCCGGATCGGTCAGGGCTTCGGGCCGGATACCGAAAACGATCTGCCGGCCGGCATGAGCCTCGAGCTGTTCACGTCCCTTGGCGACCGGAAGCCGGATCGGATCGCCATGGGGGCGGGCAAGCGAAACCGAAAGGCCGGCCGCGTCTTTTTCCAGCGTACATGCCAGAAGGTTCATGGCTGGTGAGCCCATGAAATCGGCGACGAACATATTGGCCGGGTTGTTATAGATCTCCGCCGGTGAACCGAACTGCTGCAGCACTCCATCCTTCAGCACTGCGATCTTGGAGGCCAGCGTCATCGCCTCGATCTGGTCATGGGTCACATAGACGATCGTCGTCTTCAGTCGCTGATGCAGGCGCTTGATTTCCGTTCGCATGTCGACGCGCAGCTTGGCATCGAGGTTGGAAAGCGGTTCGTCGAAGAGGAAGACCTGCGGCTTCTTGATCAGCGCGCGGCCTACGGCAACACGCTGGGCCTGGCCGCCGGACAGCTGTTTCGGCAGGCGCTCAAGCAGAGCGCCGATTTCCAGCGTGTCTGCGACCTTGTCTGTTTCGGCGTCGATCTCGGTGGTTGGTCGGCGCTTCAGGCGCATGCTGAAGGAGAGGTTCTTTTTCACCTTCATATGCGGATAAAGCGCATAGTTCTGGAAGACCATGGAAATGCCGCGGTCTCCGGGCGAACGGTCATTGACCAGCTGGCCACCGATGCGGATCTCGCCGCCGGTCACCTGTTCCAACCCGGCGATCATGCGCAGCGTCGTCGACTTGGCGCAACCGGACGGGCCGACCAGCACCATGAACTCCCCGTCTTCGACATCGAGATTGATGCCATGCACGGCGCGAAAGGACCCATAGTCTTTTTCGAGGTTCTTGAGTTGCAGCCTGGCCATCGGTTTATCCTTTGATGCCGCCGGCGGAGATGCCGTCGATGAAGTATTTCTGGGCAAGGAAGAAGACTGCGAGTGCCGGCGTCAGCGCCAGCACCGACATGGCCAGCACACGGTTCCATTCGAACGCTTCGGTCGTGTCGATCGACAGCTTGAGCGCCAGCGATACCGGGAATTTTTCGACCGAAGAGATGTAGATCAGCGGTCCGAGGAAGTCGTTCATCGTCCACATGAACTGGAACAGGCAGACGGAGATTAGGGCCGGCATCAGCAGCGGAATGATGATGAAGACGAGCACCTGCCATGTGTTGGCGCCATCGACGCGGGCGGCCTCTTCCATGTCGCGCGGGATGGCGCGCAGGAACTGGACCAGCATGAAGACGAAGAAGGCGTCGCCGGCGAGTGCCGAGGGCACCCAGAGCGGCAGGAAGGTGTCGAGCCAGCCGAGATCGCGAAACAGCAGATATTGCGGAATGCGGGTAACGACATTCGGTAACAGCAGCGTGGCGATCAGGGTGGCGAAGAGCAATTTCTTGAACGGGAACTCGAAGCGGGCAAAGCCATAAGCGACCGCCGTGCAGGAGATTGCCGTGCCGATCATCTTCGGCAGGACGATCCACAGCGTGTTCAGGAAGAAGGTGCCGAAGCTGTAGGGCGTCGATGTCTTCCAGCCCTTAATGTAACCATCGATCGTCGGGTTCTGGGGCCAGAAACCGGGATTGGCAAAGATCTCTGAATTTGTCTTGAAAGACGCGCCGATCAGCCAGACCAGCGGATAGATCATGATCAGGCCGACAAGCGTCAGGACCGTGTAGCGGATCACGGTGGTGATCCTCTGACGGCGCAGGTCGCGGCTGCGGGCGAGCGAGACATCGTCGAGTTCTGCAGACAGGGAGGCGAGCGCGTGTTCGGTCATGGTCAGCTCCTCTTGTCGCCGGCGTAATAGACCCAATGGCGCGAGGACCAGAAGGCGATCAGGGTCAGCGCCATGATGATGACGAAGAGCACCCAGGCGATGGCTGAGGCATATCCCATGTCGAAGCGCTTGAAGGCCTCGTCGTAGATGTAGATCGGCAGCAGATAGGTGGCTTTCAGCGGCCCGCCCTGGGTGATGATGTAGGGGCCGTTGAACTCCTGGAATGCCTGGACCATCTGCATGATGAGGTTGAAGAAGATGACCGTGATCAGCGGCAGGGTGATGTGGACGAAGCTCTTCCACTTGCCCGCGCCGTCGATGGCAGCAGCTTCGTAGAGGCTCTTGTCGATGCTCTGCAGCGCGGCCAGGAAGATCACCATGGCCGAGCCGAACTGCCAGAGCCGCAGCAATGTGATGGTGAACAGCGCGTTGACCGGATCACCGAACCAGTTGACCGGTTCGAGTCCGATCATTCCAAGTCCCATGTTGACCAGGCCGACATCGGCAAACATGTAGCGCCACAGCACCGCGATGGCGATCGAGCCGCCGAGGATCGATGGCACGTAGAAGGCGGTGCGGAAGACGTTGATGAATTTCAGCTTGGAATTCAGGATCACGGCGACGAAGAGCGCGAAGGCAAGCTTCAGCGGTACCGTGGTGAAGACATAGAGCAGTGTCACCCAGAGTGACTTGCGGAACGTGCGGTCGGCAGTAAACAGGCGGATATAATTGTCCAGCCCGGTGAAGATCGGCGCACTCATCAGATTGTAGTCGGTAAAGCTCAGATAGAGCGAAATGACAAAAGGCACGGTGGTGAAGACCAGCAAGCCGAGAATGTAGGGCGACAGATAGAGCAGCCCGAGATAACGGCTGTCTCCGCTCATTGTGCGCTCCTCGCTGCGTTGCTACGCGCTGGCGCGCAATCGATATCGCACCGGCAATTTCCCATGTGCCGGGGCGCATGGATGGTCCGGACAAGATGTTCTCTTTTCTGCATCGCAATATGCGGGGACACGCCTTCTGCTGCTCCTGCTCCTCCGCAGGGCTCGCCACCGCGTCCCGTCTCCTCCCGATTTCCTCGCCGGCCTTTTCAAACTGGCCGCTCCTGTGGCTAATATCCGGCGGAAGTCTTTGCGCGGAAATTGACGAATAGGGGGAAAATGATGGAGGAAACTGAAGGTCAGGTTCTGGCCGGCATTCCGATGAATGCGCTGGCGCTCAACCTGACGCGCTCGACAATCCGGATGCAGCACACCCAGACATGGCGGATCGACAAGTCCAACCGGGTCCACGATCTGGTCATCTGCCTGACGGGCAGCGCGCAGTACGAGATCGAGGGCGAGACGGTGTCGATGGTGCCGGGCTGTGCGATGCTGCTGAACGCCGAAACCCGGTTCGTCGGCTACTCGACCTCGGTCGAGCCTTACACGGGCATTGCGCAACATTTCACGCTCGATCTGTTCGGGCGTCTGGATCTGATGGGGCAGATGCAGTTGAAGCGTGCTGTTGCACTGTCGCGTTGGGACATGCTGGAAAAGGTGGTCCGGCATTACCGCGAAACCGCACCGCCCTATTCAACGACGCTCCAGCAACATCACGTTTTCATGTTCCTGCTGACCGAATTCATCGAGCAGGCATTTGTCGGGTGGCGCGAGCAGTCGGTCGGCAATGTCGCCAACCCCGATCAACTGTCTCTGGCGATCATGGTTGCGGCAAGCCAGATTGCTGCGGATCCGCTCAGCGAGCATATCGTCCGCCAGGTGCTGGACGCCGCGCCGTACAATCTGGACTATTTCAAGCGCGAGTTCCGCAGGCGAGTCGGCTGGACGCCCGACAAGTTTCAAGAGTTTAAGCGCATGGAGCGGGCCATGGGCCTTCTCGCCGGCGGCTGCACCGTGAAGCGGGCTGCGGCGCTTTCAGGCTACGGCGATGCCTATTATTTCTCGCGGATGTTCAAGCGTTATATCGGTGTGAGCCCGCAAGGATATCGCGACGCCGAACGCAGGAGCCGGGAAGGGGCTTTCCCGCGTGGCGAAGAAGATGGCCAGATTGTTTATCCTCTCGCGAGGTCCTGAAAAACCTGTCATATGTTTTCAGTTGCACGCTCTTTTTCGTCCTTACCTTGTAGGTTAAATTCACCTCTGTCTCTTCGCTAGATTCAAGTCATGCCCCCGCATATGCCGCTTTCAAGCTTGTGGTTGCTCCCTCAACCTGTATGATGAGTTTAAATACATGTTCGGGAGGCATTATGACGCATACTGATTTCACCAACCGTTTTGCAATCGATCCTATGACCGCCGCAAGCTTCGGCACCGATCAGTTGCGCGAGCATTTTCTGCTGCCTCCGCTGTTCGTGATGGGTCGAATTCAACTGCATTATACCAACTATGACCGGATGATCGTCGGCGGTGCCATGCCGGAAGCCGAGCCCTTGACCCTTGAAACGATCAAGCCGGCTGGCACGCCGGAGCTTCTGGCACGGCGTGAACTGATCGCTGTCAACATCGGTGGCCCGGGTGTGGTGACGGTGAGCGGCGAGGCGTTCGCAACCGGTCCGCGCGACATGGTTTATGCGGGCATGGGAGCTTCGGTGACGTTTGCATCCAGTTCCGCCGAAAACCCGGCAAAATTCTATCTGCTCAGCGCGCCGGCGCATGCCTCCTATCCTGCCCGCCATATCGGCATATCAGACGCCAAGCGGATCGATCTGGGCGCTCAGGAGACCAGCAACGAACGCTCGATCTTCCAGTTTGTTCATCCGGAAGGCGTCAAGACCTGCCAGCTTGTGGTCGGCATGACCAGTCTTGCCAAGGGCTCCGTGTGGAACACGATGCCCTGCCATGTCCATGATCGACGCATGGAGGCCTATCTCTATTTCGACATGACGGAGAAGGCGCGTGTCTTCCATCTGCTCGGCGAGCCTGATGAAACACGCCATGTGGTGATGAAGAACGAGGAGGCGGTCCTGTCTCCCGGTTGGTCGATCCATTCCGGCGCCGGCACGGCGAACTATTCCTTCATCTGGGCGATGGCCGGCGACAATGTCGATTATACCGATGTCGATCCGGTTGCGATCGAAGATTTGCGTTGAGCCCTCCCTCGGCTCGTTCATGCTCTTAGGCTGGTCCTGATTGACGAATGACGGCACGGGGATCAGTCGATCTGCGTCGTGTGCGAGGTGGTGTGCGGGATTGTCCATCTCGCACACGCTTTTGGCGCGATTTCATGACGTGATCGCGGACATTGATTGTGGTTTGAAATGTGCCGAAGCCAAGGGCATCAGGGCAATCGACCGCTACTTTAATTATGGGCCATTAAGGCGGTGTTAGCTATCCGTCACCTACTCTCGGCCGATTAGGCGTGAATGTTTCCAGTTCGCTCGGGCCCACTTTTGGTGCCGCGATTGAGACATTTGGAGGAGAGGGTAGTCCGTGTTTATTGATCGTATTTTGTCGCGGTTTAACATCCAGACCAAGGTGTTGATCTTCATTCTTCCCTTTGTCATCAGCATTTCAGCCGTCGGGTTTACCGGCCTTTATGCCTCCGGACTTCTCCAGGGACGCATCGAAATATCCAATAGCGTGTTGCAGTCGTTGAGCGGCTTCCGCGATGTGTCGGCTGCGATGAGCAGTTTCCTTGCCGAGACGACAGCCGCCGGACGCGAGGACGTCACCAGCCGGTTGAAGCAGCAGCAGCAGGTGCTTCAGGACACGCTTGCGCAATTGCCGGCCAATGCCGATGGCCGCGCCGAGCTTGAGCAGGCCGGCCAACTGGTTGATCAGGTGGTCAAGCATATCGATGAACTCTGGCGTCTGCATGAGACCGAGTCCGGCCTGGTCCAGTCGCTTCAGCAGGGCGTCGGCGTGGTTGTCGCCTCGCAGGCTTTGGCGACCGATGCCATGGGCAAGGTGGAAAGTGCCGTTCAGGCCGATGATACCGCTGCGAAGTCGATGCTTCGCGATGCGGACCGGATCCGCAGCACCGGCACATTCCTGACCGAAATGAATTCGGCCTATACCAAGGCCAAGTCGCCGGACGAGAAGTTTGCCGTTATCGCGTCGCGCCTCGACGAAATGAAACAGCGCCACAGCGTGCTTGTGACTGCACTGCCGGAAGCCAACAAGTCGGCCGCCAAGACGATCGACAAGATCATGGGCGAGTTGACGGTCATCCTGGCTGCGAACGACAAATCCGAAGCCGTCATCACCGACGTTACCGGCAAGCTGCGCAATTTCACCCAGCTGAATGCCTATCTCGGCCTTGCCGCGCAGCAGAAGATGAAAGAGGCGACGATCAAGTTCGGCGAACTGGATGCGCCGCTGGCCAAGGCGCAGGCCGTTTTGAACGATGGTCGCAAGCTGGTGAGCTCCAGCTATCAGACGCAGATCATGATGGCGCGCTTCCTTCTGGAGCCGACCGAGGAAAACCGCGTGCTTCTCGAGAGCCGGGTCGCAGCGATGCGCGATGACCTGGCGACACTGGAGAAATCCGCAGCCGACCTGCCGTTCATGGCGCAGCTCAAGACCGATCTGTCTCCGGCCATCGAGGTCATGCAGAACGCCAGTGTCGACCTGGTCAAGATTAGCCAGGATCGCAAGGCGAGCTATGGCCAGGCCGGTGCCGATCTCAACACGATCTGGACGCAGCTGACATCGTTTGCCGAATTGCAGAAGGTCAGTGCCGGTGAAGAGCGCCGCGATGCCAATTCGATCTCGATCGGTGCCACAGGCCTCGGCATCCTGATTTCCATCTTCGCCGGCATCGGCCTGGTGCTGACCTTCAAGGGTCCGATCGGTCAGATCACCGCTGCCATGCGGCGCCTCGCCGATGGCGTACTGGATACCAAGATCAACGGCGAAGCCCGTGTCGATGAAATCGGCGAAATGGCCCGTGCGCTCGGCGTATTCAAGCAGAATGCCCTTTCGAAGATCGAAATCGAAAGCCGCAGCGAGGCGGAGCGGGCGGAAGCCGAGGAAGATCGTCGGCGCAACGACCGCGAAAAGCAGGATGTCGACCGGCAGATCGACTTTGCCGTCAACGCGCTCGCCGCCGGTCTCGGCCGGATGGCGCAGGGCGATATCTCAAAGACGATCGATACGCCGTTCCATGGCCGTCTCGAACAGTTGCGCACCGACTTCAACCAGTCGCTGGAGCGTCTTCAGGACACGGTAACGCGTATCCGGTCCAACACCTATATGATCCAGCGCAATGCTGCGGAAATGAGCAGTGCTGCCGACCAACTGGCCAAGCGCACGGAACAGCAGGCTGCTTCGCTCGAGGAAACCGCGGCTGCGGTCGATGAGATCACCGTGACTGTCAAATCGTCGGCCGAACAGGCCGAGGAGGCCAACAGCATCGTTGCCGACACCAAGGGTCGCGCGGATACCTCGTCGGTTGTCGTGGCCAGTGCCATCGACGCCATGGGTCGTATCGAGGATGCGTCCGGCCAGATCGTGCAGATCATCGACGTGATCGATGAAATCGCCTTCCAGACCAACCTTCTGGCGCTGAATGCCGGGATCGAAGCCGCCCGTGCCGGCGAGGCCGGCAAGGGCTTTGCGGTCGTCGCACAGGAAGTCCGCGAGCTTGCCCAGCGTTCGGCCGGAGCCGCCCAGCAGATCAAGGACCTGATCCACAAGTCGAGCACCGAAGTTTCCTCAGGTGCCAAGCTGGTCCAGCAGACCGGTGCCGTTCTTGCCGAGATCTCCGCCAATATCATCACGGTTTCCGAGCGGGTGTCGATCATTGCCATGGCGAGCCGCGACCAGTCGAACGCTCTGGGCGAGGTCAATTCCTCGGTCAACGAGATGGACCAGATGACGCAGCGCAATGCGGCGATGGTGGAAGAAACCAATGCCGCCACGCGCCAGCTTGCCGATGAGGCGGATGCGCTGATGCAACTGGTCGATCAGTTCAAGCTTGCACCCGAAAGCCAGCGACGGTCTGCCGGCTCGCATTCCCGGGCAGCCTGACCCGTTCCACCTGCATTAAGATCAAGCCGCCAGCGACCGCTGGCGGCTTTTCTCGTTCGGCTGACGCGGCGCCGACGGGCTGATGCGTGGTCGGCCCTTGGAAAGTTGTGCGGGGCTCGATATCCTTGATACCGGAGGAGGACCGAGTTTGACGACATCGAAGGCCGCAGGAAAGGTTGCAAGGCCATGGCAGCGCGTGGTGATGGCAAGGCGCATCATTGGCATTCTGGTCGTCTTGCTTGTGATTGCCGCCATCGGTGTGATGACTGCGGGCAACAGGCTTCTCACCCGCAGCGTGATGGACGAGGCCTCGTTGCAGGCCGAAAGTGCGTTGCGCCTGGCGGCAGCGGCACTCAGCGGTCACCTCAAGCGTTATGAGCCATTGCCGGCGCTGATTGCCGATGATCCGGACATGAAGGAACTGGTGCGCCGCCCCGATGATGCCGGCCTGCGCGCGCATGCCAACGTCTACCTGAAGGCGATCAACGCGCTGCTCAAGTCCTCTGACATCTACATCATGACCATGGACGGCGTAACCATTGCGGCCAGCAATTACGATGGCCCGGCGAGCTTTGTCGGCGAGAACTTCAGCTATCGTCCCTATTTCCAGGAGGCTGCGGCCGGGCGGCAATCGCGCTTTTATGCGCTTGGCACGACATCGGCAAAACGCGGCTATTATTTCGCCTCTCCGATCCATGTCGATGGCGCCGTTGGCGGGGTCATAGTCTTCAAGGTCGATATCGACAGCATCGAGGCATCCTGGCGCGGCGGCGAGTACAAGATCCTCGTCTCCGATCCGGAAGGCATCATCTTCATGACCGGCAGTCCGGGCTGGCTTTATTCGTCGGTGCTGCCGCTGACGGCCGAGCGACTGGAGCGCACGACTGCATCGCGGCGCTATTCCGATGCCGTGCTCAAGGAGTTGCCGATCAAGCGCAGCCAGTTCGACAATCATGAACTGATGACCGTTCCGACGAATGGCGCTTTCCGCGAATACCTGGTCAAGTCGGACTACATGATCGATGCCGGCTGGACTGTTAGTGTTCTGCTGGATACCGGCTCGATCCGTGCACAGGCGCGCACCATGCAGATCGCCATTCTTCTGTCATTGTGCCTGATGTTTCTCCTGCTCGCGGTGGTGATCCAGCGTCGCGCCCGTCTGGAAGAGCGCATGCTGATGCAAGTCGAGGCACAGGCGGAGCTGGAGCGGCGCGTCGAGGAGCGCACGGCCGATCTGGCGCGGGTCAACTCTCAGCTGCGGCAAACCCAGGCCGATCTGATCCAGGCCGGCAAGCTGGCGGGCCTTGGCCAGATGTCGGCAGCGCTTTCGCACGAATTCAACCAGCCGCTTGCCGCCGCCAAGACCTATGCCGACAGTGCGGTCATGCTGATCGATCGCCAGCGCGTGGGCGAGGCGCGCGAGAACCTGACGCGTATTTCCGGCCTGATCGATCGCACGGCCTCGATCAGCCGGCATTTGCGCAACTTCGCCCGCAAGCCGAACGAGAAGCTTGCGGCGGTGGCGCTTGAGGACGTGGTGCATGATACGCTGGAAATCATCTCCGCACGTCTGTCCACGGCCGATGCCGAGCTCATC
>ERZ1034381.278-NODE-278-length-10050-cov-2.408704_pt1 | contig 10050 bp, 10 predicted proteins | sample MGYA00520602_ERZ1034381 | MGnify/ENA primary metagenome ERZ1034381 (study PRJEB33736, sample SAMEA104288466) | Azolla filiculoides | biome: Urban; feature: water surface; material: ditch water | place: Netherlands | collected 2014 ...
CTTCGGTTGCAGCAACAATGCCTTTGCCGACAGGCTCGAAGGTCGCTGGACGTGCTTCGACCATGGGAAGATGGCGCGAACCTGACGCCTTGCCGGAACGCTCGGAAAAGAACTTCTTCACGATGCGATCTTCCAGCGAATGGAAAGTGACAACCACCAGCCGGCCGCCCGGCTTCAATGCACTTTCCGCCGCAAAAAGAGCCTGCGCCAGTTCGCCGAGTTCGTCGTTGACGAAGATCCGCAACGCCTGGAACACGCGGGTCGCAGGATGGATCTTATCCTTGGCTTTGCGCGGATTGACCGTCTCGATTAGGTTGGCCAGTTCACGCGTCGTGCGGAAAGGCTCGGTGGCCCGGCGCTTCTCGATCGCGCGCGCGATACGGCCCGCATGCTTTTCTTCACCGAGAAAGCCGAAAATCCGAATGAGGTCGGTCAGCTTGGCACGATTGACCACATCGGCAGCCGAAACACCGGAGGACGACATGCGCATGTCGAGCGGGCCATTGCGCTGAAAAGAAAAGCCGCGATCAGCCTCATCGATCTGCATCGAGGAAACGCCGATATCGAGCACGATGCCATCCAGACCTTCGGCAGGCGCGTGCTCGGCAAGTTGCGAAAACTGGGTGTGCCGCAGGGATAGATGGCCATTGCTAGCCTCGACCAGCGCCTGCCCCGCAGCAATCGCATTCGGATCGCGGTCAAGCGCGATCACATCGGCGCCAGCGCCGAGGATGGCGGCCGTGTAACCGCCCGCACCGAAAGTGCCATCAAGGATGACCTTGCCCGGCTGCGCCTCGAGCGCCGCCAGAACTTCCGGGAGAAGAACCGGAATGTGGCGAACCGGTCCGCCATTGGCATCAGGTGTACCCTCGCCAAGATTCGCCGCCATTCCGTTTCCCCGTCTTTCTAGGTCCGCAGGCCTCGCTGCCTGACGACCTCTCTGGCCTTCGCCTGCGCCTCGTGAAACGCCTGCGGCTGCCACACTTGAAAATGATCCGATCGACCGACGAAGCAGACCTCCGAGGAAATCCCCGTAAAATCCCGAATGAACTCCGTCATCATCAGCCGTCCCTCCGCATCGAGTCGCATGAAGACGCCACCACCGTGCAACAGCAGTGACATCTCGTTTGCCCCCAAAGCAAAAGGATCTTCCGCCGCCACTTTCCGCTCGTATCGCTCCAGCAAATCGGGGCCGCCGATATTGATTGCCGGATAGACGAAATCCTGGAGACAATAAAGCTCCTGAATGTCGCGCACCGCGAGCACGGCACGAAACGCCGCAGGAACAGAAACCCGCCCCTTCGCATCGATCCTGTTTGTCGCATTGGACAGGAAGCGGCTCATAGCAATCGACCGACCTCCTACTCGACAGGAAGCCACTGATTGGCCTCCGGAAACTCGTTACGCCAACCGCTGACAACCCGACATTCAGTCCCTCTGCATTGCTCGCCGCACTGCTGAACTGCCTGCCTGAATTCTGGGCTTTCGGGGTGAAATCGACCCCTTCAACGGCATGCATTTGGGATACCATGGGACACTATGGGCGTCAATGGGAACGGACTGGCGGAACCCCTTTCAGGATTCAATCATTGATAGGCCGTTAAGCTTAACGAATGGTTAGAAAGCGCTGGGAAGGCAGCGCTTTTTCGGCACGGCGCGCCATGGCGCCGATTTAAGCACGAGTAGTTTTAATCCGGGGATTTCAGCCGCTTGGCTGTTTTTCGCTATTGTCGCCCATGCCCGCCCGCCCATGTCCGCCCAGAGACGGAAGAGGGAGAATTTGCCAGTTGGCCTGTAAGCCGGGTTCTGTATGGCTCCGGTTGCCCGGAACGTGGCAGCCATTCATCTGGGACAGCATTTGCACGCTGCCTCTCGCAACCCACCCGGATGACTGGCCCGGAAACAGGCTGTGGCGGCGCTTTCGCGTCACCCGCGTCATCCCTATTCGGTCTTGCTCCCGGTGGGGTTTACCATGCCGTCCCTGTTGCCAGCGACGCGGTGGGCTCTTACCCCACCCTTTCACCCTTACCTCGCAGCGCCCGATGCTGGGCATCGGACAATCGAGGCGGTTTCCTCTCTGTGGCACTTTCCCTAGGGTCGCCCCCGCCGGACGTTATCCGGCACCGTGTTTCCGTGGAGCCCGGACTTTCCTCCCCTTACCGTCTTTCGACATTGGTAAAGCGCGGCTGCCCGGCCAACTGGCATGGCGTCCTTAAACGACAGAGCCGGCGAAAGCCAACAAAAACATATGCGCGGCGTACACTTGGCCGCTTTTGGTGAATCAGTCCCTGAAGACCGGAGCAAAGACATCGCCATAGGCATCGTCCTGGATGGCGCCATACTGCAGCAGTTCCGCTCCGAGCCGGCCGATTTCGTCCGAGCTCTTGGCAGCCGCCCCGCAACCGCCGGTCAGCACGGCGATACGGTCGCTGGCAAAACCGATGGCCGGATAGTTGTCCGGCGTGAACGACGTCACGCAGGCCGCCATGCTGACCGGCGCATCCGCAAGGCTAGGCACGATCTGGCCGACAATCCGTTTGAGATGATCGCGCGTTGTCTCGCGCCCGCCGCCACGGAACCAGGCACGCACCTCCGGCTCAGTCGCCAGAAGCAGGTCATCCGGATCTCCGCCGATCTTGAGATAGGTTCGTCCATCGGGATAACGCACCGGTGGCAGGAGATAGATGTGGTCACGCGGATCATCCGGCTGATGGATCAGCGACGGCATAGCCGCATAGGAGGCAAGATCCGCGTCGGCAATCTCGAAAAAAGCAACCGTTCGTCCATAAACCGATAAATGAACAGGCCGCGGCATGAGGTTCGCAGCAATGGAGAAGCCACCGGCAGCCACCAGAACCTTTTCGGCACTAAACTCCCTGCCATCATCCGTGGTGACGATCGCCAGTCCCGCCTCTTCGCGGATCGACACGACCGCATGGCGGACAAGCGTGGCGCCGGCCTTTTCGGCCAGCAAGCTCTGCGCCTCGACAAGCCTGCGCGGATTGACATAGCCGGCATTTGCGCCCTCGAAGACACCTTCGCAGCCGAGGCCGAAATCGAAATAGCCGAAGCGGCTTTTCAGTTCCGCATCCGACAACATTTCGGTCTCGACGAGAAGAGCGTTTGCCGCCGCTTCAACCTGGGAGATATAAGGGTCGGAACCACCGCGTTTCGGCCCGACGATCAGGCAACCGACTTCCCGGTAGAAGTCGACACCGCTGTCTGCCGCGATAGCCCCGTAGCGGGCGATCGAACGATTGGCGAGCCGTGCCCAGACAGGATTTGAATCAATCGTCCGGGTGATCCGAGCCTCGTCATAGTGACTGGCAAACACGCCGCGATGGGTAGACCAGTTCAACGGCTCATCAGGACCGATGATCGCCACCCCATCGCTCGATCCAGCTAGATAGCGGCCGGCCGCAGCTCCCATCATACCACGCCCGACAACGATCGACTTGAAGCGTTCCACCATGACTCACCATCCAATGCATGTTCGTTCTTTGGATAGCATGACGGAACACTCTGTCCAGCGGGTGCGATCATCCGCCACAAGAGATCGTTACGTCCCGATCAGGGCAAGCACCTTGCCGCAGTAACGCTTGGAGACCGGGTTCATGCGCTTGGCGCCGTGACCGGCATTGTAGCGCAGGATGGTGCTGCAGGTTTCGCCGTCGCCAAGATCATGGGCCTTGGACAGGTACTTCATGCCGTAGCGGATGTTGGTTTCGGGATCATAGAGCCCCTTCTTGCTGCCGTTATAGCCCATGTAGCGTGCGGTTGCGGGCTTGATCTGCATCAGCCCGATTTCACCGGCGCTGCCGCGTGCCTTCGGGTTGAAGTTGCTCTCGATACGCACCACCGCATGTGCCAGATCAACAGGCACGCCATACTGCTTGGCATATTTGGAAATGATCGCGCCATAGGGGCTTTTCGAAAACGCCGGAGCCGTCGGGAAGCCGGCATCGCGGGTGATCGTCTTCAGAGGCATTTTGAAACGACCTTCGTCGTCTCCGGCAAGCGCCGCCTGGGTGTGGGACAAAAGGATAGCGAGGCATGCCGCAGCAGCAACGAGTCGTCTGTTCATGAAAAGGTCAGTCTCCTACAAAGGCAGGTCATCGGCGCGCTTCGAAGCGGACGCAATCCTTCGGCGTCACGAGCCCACGGGGGCTCGCCAAACCATGCCTTTATGTTGATGTTTGCGGCCGGATCCGAAAGGTTCCACGCCGCTGTTCAGCCCGCTCTTTAGACCGGCTCATTAAGGAATTCGTGTGGCACTGCAACAATTCGGCCGATGAACCGTTAACTCAAGCACCATTGTACACAGGCGCTGAAGCGAGGTTTCAGGCAAATCTCGGCAGGCTGGTCAGCAACCGGTGTAGCGTCTCGATGGTGGAACTGTCTGCGATGCCGTCAACCTTGACGGGCCGAAAATGACGCTGGAAAGCGGCCACGACGCCTTCGGTTCTGGCGCAATAATCGCCATTGATTTCAAGCGTATAACCATAGATCGACAGCATCGATTGCAGGGCCTCGACCGGCTGCCCCTGATCGCCGCGCTGGAAAAACCGTCCACCGCCGAGTGGCGCCGGCTCGACCCAGTGGCCGACGCCCGCATGATAGAGCTTGGACCAGGGGAAATTTTCACCCGGGTCGACCTTGCGAACAGGCGCCACATCGGAGTGTGCCAGCACCCTTTCAGGGGCAATCTGGTGCCTTTCGACGCATTCGCGACACAATTCGATCAGGGATTCGATCTGCCGATCGGGATAATCGGGAAGGCCGGCGGGGTGTCCGGCATTGGCGATCTCGATGCCGATCGAGCGCGAATTGATGTCTGTCTCGCCGGCCCACGAACTCTGACCCGCATGCCAGGCCCGGCGATCTTCAGGCACCATCTGCACCACCCGCCCGTCCTCATGCACGATGTAGTGGCTCGATACCTGGCTATCGGGATTGCACAGCCAGGCCTGCGCGCCCTCACCCGTCGGCATGCCGGTATAATGAAGCAACAGAATATCGGGACGGGTCACGCCGATCCGTTCGCCGAAATTCGGCGATGGAACCACCTCGGCGAGGCGGCATTCGGCGGCAAAGGATGTCATGCGGCCCGGCGTTCTTTTTCAATCGCGGAATAGGCCGCGTTGAACTTTGCCATGCGATGGGTTGCAACCGAATGGAATTCGGCCGGAATACCCCGTGCATGCAAGCGATCCGGATGATGTTCCGCCGCCAGCGAGCGATAACGCTTGCGAATCGTCGCGAAGTCATCGGAAGGCTGCACACCGAGTACGCCATACGGGTCGCCATCGAGATGGATATGCCGTTCGGTGATCATCGCGAAGCGCTCTTCGGGAATAGCGAAGATCTCCGAGATCCTGGCAAGAAACGCCATTTCGCTCTCGTGCACCAGCCCATCTGCCTTGGCGATATGGAACAGCGCATCGATGATGTCCTCAAGCACCGGGCAGAAATTATCGCAGGTCCGGCACATGTTGGCGAGGTTCTTGGCATAGGTCTCGAAACCCGCCACGTCCTGGCGCGCCAGATTATAGAGACGGGCAACGTTGCGCGCCTCTTCCGGCGGAAAATCGAAAATCTTGCGGAAGGCATCGACCTCGGCCACGGAAACCACGCCATCGGCCTTGGCCATCTTGGCGGACAGCGCAATGATCGCTACCGAGAAGGAAACACGACGGCGGGTTTCGGGGTCGCCTTCGAAGACGGTCCGGATGGCCTCGATCATTCCATGCAGCGCGCTGCCCGCAGCATCACCGATCGCGCCGAGCAAACGGTCCCAGAATGACGATATTTGCTCGCAGGCGAAATCAAAAATCATGGCGCGACCTTGACCAAATATCGGCCAAAAAGCAACCCGACACCGCCCCTGCGGCATTAAACTTTATTCATGTTCGGTTGCGAATTGCTGAACCAGCACGACGATTTACATTCCCGCAATTGATTGGACTATTCACCGAGCGCATGCGAGCAGCCGTCAAACATTCCCGGTGGAACTTATGCAAATAGAAATTTCCAAAGGCACGCTCGGCCTCGGTCTCGGTGCGATCGGTGTCACGATGTTCGGCCTGACCCTGCCGATGACCCACCTCGCTCTCCAGGGCTTCTCGCCGGAAGTCATCACATTTGGCCGCGCCGTCATCGCCACGGTCGCAGCAGGTCTTGCCCTTCTGGCGCTTGGCAAACGCTTGCCCGCCGGCGCGTTTCCGACGCTGTTTCTCGCCGGCCTCTGTCTCGTTTACGGCTTCCCGATCTTTTCATCGATTGCGATGCAGACCCTGCCCGCCGGCCATGGCGGCGTCGTTCTAGGGCTGCTGCCGCTGCTCACGTCGATCTTCGCGGTGATCGTCGATGGCGAACGGCCGAGCCCGCTCTTCTGGGCCTGCGGCCTGACGGGTGCCGGTCTTGTCGCTGTGTTTTCGATAAGACAGAACGGCTTCCAGTTGGAGATCGGCGACCTCTGGCTTTTTGCCGCTGCTGTCTCTGCCTCCTTCGGCTACGTGCTGTCAGCGCGCCTCGCCCGCAATCTGTCCGGCTGGGAGGTGATATCCTGGGCTCTCGTGGTGACATTGCCGATATCGCTTGTCGGACTGGCCCTGACCACCGCAAATGGCGTTCATGCGCCCGACCAGGCTGCCATCGGCGCCCTGCTCTATCATGGCCTGATCTCGATGTTTGGCGGCTTCGTTTTCTGGAATGCCGGTCTCGCCATCGGCGGAATTGCCAAGGTTGCGCAGATCCAGTTGATGCAGACGTTTGTCACCTTGGCCTTTTCCACAATCTTGCTCGGCGAGCAGATCGGGATTGAAACGATTATATTTGCACTTGCAGTTGCCTTCGTCGTCTGGCTCGGCCGAAAGGCCCGTTTTTCTTGATTTTTTGGCTTTACAGCCCGCGCTGACTGTCGCATCCATTCGACCGGAAACGTCATGAAGACGGCACTGCCGGACGGTGCCCAAGGAGGATCGATGGCCAAACAGAAAGTTGCAATGTTGACCGCCGGTGGCCTAGCGCCTTGCCTCTCGTCCGCCGTCGGCGGCCTGATCGAGCGCTACAACGACATCGCCCCCGACATCGAGATGATCGCCTACAAGTCCGGTTATCGCGGCCTGCTGATGGACTACAAGATCGAGATCAACCAGGAGATGCGCGAGAAGGCGTATCTCCTGCATCGCTACGGTGGGTCGCCGATCGGCAACAGCCGCGTCAAGCTGACCAACACCGCCGATTGCGTCAAGCGCGGCCTGGTGAAGGAAGGCGAAAATCCGCTGCGCGTCGCGGCCGAACGCCTGGCGAATGACGGGGTGACAATCCTTCACACTATCGGCGGCGACGATACCAACACCACGGCCGCAGATCTGGCCGCCTATCTTGGTGCCCATGGCTATGACCTGACTGTCGTCGGCCTGCCCAAGACCGTCGACAATGATGTCGTGCCGATCAGGCAGTCGCTCGGCGCCTGGACGGCCGCCGACGTCGGTGCCCGCTTCTTCGACCATGTGTCTAACGAACAGAGCGCCGCACCGCGCTCGCTCGTCATTCATGAAGTGATGGGCCGCCATTGCGGCTGGCTGACCGCGGCAACCGCCCGCGCCTATATCCAGCGCACCAAGCACAACGAATATATCGACGGCTTCATGATGAACCAGGAGCTCAAGAACATCGATGGCCTCTACCTTCCGGAAACCCATTTCGACATGCAGGCCGAATCCGAGCGCCTGAAGGAGATCATGGACCGCACCGGCTTTGTCACGCTGTTCGTTTCCGAAGGCGCCTGTCTCGATGAAATTGTTGCTGAACGCGAAGCCTCCGGTGAGGAGGTCAAGCGCGATGCCTTCGGCCATGTGAAGATCGACACGATCAATGTCGGCAACTGGTTCCAGAAGCAATTTGCCAAACTGCTCGATGCCGAGCGCTCGATGGTGCAGAAATCCGGTTATTTCGCCCGCTCCGCTCCGGCAAACGCCGAGGACCTGCGCCTGATCCAGAGCATGGTCGATCTCGCCGTGGAAAGCGGATTGAACAAGATTTCCGGCGTGACCGGACACGACGAAGACCAGGGCGGCAAGCTTCGCACGATCGAATTTCAACGGATAAAGGGAGGCAAGGCCTTCGATCTTTCGACCCCGTGGTTCAAGGACGTGATGGATTATTTGGGCCAGAAGTACCATCCTGTGAATTGACCTTGGGAGCGAAAGCTGGCTTCCTCTTCTGAGGAGGAGTGAGTTAAAATGTCCAATGTAACCTGGTTCACATTCGTGGCTGCGTCAGCGGTCATTCTTGTCATTCCCGGACCATCGGTGCAGCAGGTCGTCTCCTATGCACTCGGCTATGGTCGCAAGACGGCCTTCGCCACGGTGATCGGCGTGGCACTCGGCCACCTGGTGGTGATGTCTGCCTCGCTCGCAGGGCTTGCCGCCCTGCTCTGGAGCTCGGCCGCAACATTTGCCGCGGTCAAATGGATGGGTGCCGCCTATCTCGTCTACATGGGGATCCATCTCTGGCGCGCGCCCGTAGGCAAGGGACCGATTGCCGACAATGACAACCTTCCGCAAGAAAAGCCGCTAAAGATCATCACCCACTGCTTCGCGGTGACGGTGCTCACCCCGAAGAGCATGGTCTTTTTTGTCGCATTCCTGCCACAATTCCTCACGTCTTCGGCCCCGGTTCTTGAGCAGGCTTCGGTGCTCTTGGCGACCTTTGTCACCCTGTCGATTGTCAACACGGTGGCCTATGCGCTGCTTGCCGGAAAAGCCCGGCAATACATCCGAAAACGCTCGGTTCGCAGGACGACCAAGCATGGCAGCGGCACCGTTTTGATCGCGGCCGGAGCGGTCACCGCAGGCTACCGCAAGATCGCCGCCTGACGGCCCAAAGCGGCCGATTTCGCCAAGCGCTTGCCGCCAAGGCCCGCTTGGATTAATAAATGGAAATCTTAACGGTCGGTGATTTGTTTCCTCACCGGTCGCCTGCAGCGTGAAAACGGATAGTGGCATGATCGTCAAGAAAGACCGCGGCATTGCGATTTGCATGGCTGCTACCTTGCTAGCCGGCCTCACGGGATGCACCGCGATCGATGAGAACATGAAGGCGGACCTGGCCTCAGCACCTGTGGCCAAGCCCAATTCGGCGGAGATGCGGGCAGCCAATGCAGCCGAAGCCATTTCCAACGGAACGGCACCAGCGGCAACAGTAACCACCCCTGCCGAACTGGCCGCAGCCAATCCCGGCCCTGCCCCGATCATTCCCGGAACAGAAACTGCGGCACCGATTCCAATGCTGAAGGAATCGTCACTTGCCGCCACGGCGCCGCAAACGGCAGCAACCCAGGCCCTGACCACGATGGCTACAGCGACGCCGCTTCCAGGCGTCGAGCAGCAGGCAGCGATGACCGCCAGCGCAGCGGCTGTGCAGGACATTGCAGCACCTCCCGGCCCGGCAGCCACTGCGACAACTGTTGCGACAACGGCAAGCACAGTGCCTGCACCCGCGCCCATCATGCTTGCCTACGCAGCCCCCTTGCGCAGGACAGCCCTGACCAGCTTCGGCGACCCCTTCGACATCACCTCACCAGGCTCGCCACCGGAACGGGACCCCGAGCCGGAAACGCTGAGCGGCGGACCGACCAAGCTCAACGCGCTGATCAAGAAATATGCGAAATTCTATGAGATCCCCGAGGATCTTGTGCACCGTGTCGTGAAGCGTGAGAGTACATACAATCCCGGCGCCTACAGCCGGGGCAATTACGGCCTTATGCAGATCCGCTACAACACCGCCAAGGCCATGGGCTACAGCGGCGAGCCGTCGGGCCTCTTCGACGCCGAAACCAACATCAAATATGCCGTCAAATACCTCAAGGGTGCGTGGCTCGTGGCCGACAACGACCATGATCAGGCGGTCCGCCTCTACGCACGCGGCTACTACTACGACGCCAAGCGCAAGGGCATGCTGCACCTGACGCAGTAAGTCTCGAAACGGCACCATCGCACCATCCCGCAACAGCCCGATCGTCCTCCTTGAAACAGGACCGAATCG
>ERZ1034381.291-NODE-291-length-9599-cov-2.276509_pt1 | contig 9599 bp, 11 predicted proteins | sample MGYA00520602_ERZ1034381 | MGnify/ENA primary metagenome ERZ1034381 (study PRJEB33736, sample SAMEA104288466) | Azolla filiculoides | biome: Urban; feature: water surface; material: ditch water | place: Netherlands | collected 2014 ...
GGTGACAACGGCACCGATCACGACGCCGAGAATGACCGCCAGGATCAGCAGCATGAACAAGGGGGCCGACAGCGAAAGTGCCTGGTCGGCAGGATTGAAGGGATTGAGCGCCAGGCTGACGGACTGCCGGTTGGCGACGGCAAGAACGATCAACAGAATGCCAAGCGGAATGAAGACCACTAGAGTGAACAGTTTCCGGACCATGGCGGCACTCCCTGTGATTTGTTCGCCATGTCAGGACACGGCGCTTACGCCACCCAAGTTAATCACCGGGCCGACTTTTTCAATCCGGCTGTACGATCATTCGTCGTCTTCGTCGCCCATTCCGGGGTTCAGACGCTCGCGAAGCTCCTTGCCGGTCTTGAAGAACGGCACCCATTTCTCCTCGACAAAAACGGTTTCGCCGGTGCGCGGATTGCGACCGGAGCGGGAGGGACGGTTTTTGACGGAAAATGCACCAAACCCGCGAAGTTCGACGCGGTTGCCGCCAGCGAGTGCGTCAGTGATCTCATCCAACACGGCATTGACGATGTTTTCGACATCCCGGTGGTAGAGATGCGGATTGCGGGCCGCGACAATCTGCACAAGTTCCGATTTAATCACGCGCGCTCCCCCTGAGTTTCTCAAATGTTCTGATCGCCGCTAACGTTGCCAAACCAAAAAAGCCCAGTCAAGGAACAACTTAACCGCCGGATGCAGCAAATGCGAAGGCTATGACAGAAATCACAAATGCAGGCGGACCGCTACCGCCAATTTTGGCTTATGCTTCTATGGGTCGCAAATTGGCCCCATCGCCATGCAAACTTGTAATTGGCGTGTGAAAATCCATATTGGCATTCACGGATTTAAATGCGAAACGTCGGCTCCGGGCGACGTCATCGACACGATGCGCGCTCTATCAGACGGATTTTCCTTATGTTGCAACGGACAGACGAGAGTGCGCAGGCCGCCGGGCAGTCGCCTGGGGCGATCGCCTATCGCAAGGCGGCGAGCCATTCGACGCGGGTACGGCGGCTGAAGGTGCTGCTGCCGGTCGGCGCGGCACTCATATCCTTCATGTTTATCGGCGTATCGATCGTCCGCGCCTATCTGCCGGAAAACCTGGAGATCGCGTCCGCGAAGATTGAAAACGGCAAGGTCGTGATGGAAAAGCCCGCCATTTCCGGGCGCAATGCCGATGGCGTCAGCTATTCGATGCGCGCCGAGCGGGCGCTGCAGGACATCAAGAACCCGAACATCATTGCGCTCGAGACGATCGCTGCGGCCGTGCCGGTAAACGACAAGATCATTGCCCGTGTCGAGGCAATCGGGGGCATCTTCGACCGCGGTTCCGAGTTCCTCAATCTCGACAAGCCATTTACGCTGAACCTCAACAGCGGCCTCGACGCCCAGTTCCAATCGGCACGTCTGAACATCAAGGGCGGCACGATGGAAACCTCCGATCCGGTCGCAATCCAGACCAAGGGCGCTTCGATTGTTGCGAAGTCGCTCAATATAACGGATAAGGGGCGAACAATCACATTCACGGGCGAGGTACGGGTCAACATAGAGCCGTCAGCGCTTCGTCAAAACGGGTCAATGGAAGCCGCCAAACCATGATTTCTAGCCGCTCCCCCAAGCTCTCCATCGCCGGCCACGTGTTGCTGCTGGGCGTTTTGTCCTGCATATCGACCTCGGCCTTCGGCCAGGCAAAGAGCAGCCAGATGGACGGCATGAAGCTTTCCAACGACCAGCCGATCCAGATCGAAAGCGACGCGTTGGAAATTCGCGAGCAGGAGAAGAAGGCTTTCTTCACCGGCAATGTCAAAGTCGTGCAGGGCGCGACCACATTGCAGGCGGGCGCGATGACGGTTTTTTATCGCGGTGAAGGCACAAGCGTCACCCAAAAGATCGATGTGATGGAAAAGGTCTTCCTGTCGTCGGGCACACAGCAGGCAACGGCGGACAAGGGCTTCTTCGACATGACGAAGCAGGTTTTCGTTCTGGAAGGTGACCGCGTTGTGCTGTCGGAAGGCCAGAATGTTTTCGTGGGCTGCAAGCTGACCGTCCAGATGACCTCTGGCCAAGCCAAGCTCGACAGCTGTGGCGGACGGGTACAGATCCAGCTCGACCCTAAATCGCAGAAAAAGCAGTGACGGGATCGGTCTGAACGTGCAAATCCCATTTTTTTCGAAGAAGGCCGGCAGCCCGGCGGACGCGGCTGCGGCCAGCCCCGTGCTGAAGGGCGACAAGTCGCGCTACGAAGGCACGTTGATTGCCCACGGGCTGACCAAGACCTACAATACGCGTCGCGTCGTCAATGGCGCATCCCTCGTGGTTCGCCGGGGTGAGGCCGTCGGCCTGCTTGGCCCGAACGGGGCTGGCAAGACAACCTGCTTCTACATGATCACCGGCCTGGTTCCGGTTGATGCCGGCACGATCACGATCAATGGCAACGACGTCACGTCCATGCCGATGTATCGACGTGCGCGCCTCGGCGTGGGCTATCTGCCGCAGGAAGCCTCGATCTTCCGCGGCCTGTCGGTCGAGGACAATATCCGGGCCGTGCTCGAAGTGCATGAAAGCGATCGCCGCAAGCGTGAAGCCAAGCTCGATGAACTGTTGCACGAATTCCACATCGAGAAATTGCGCAAATCAGCAGCTGTCGCCTTGTCCGGCGGCGAGCGCCGTCGTCTCGAGATCGCACGTGCGCTGGCCACCGATCCAACTTTCATGCTGCTCGACGAGCCGTTTGCCGGGGTCGATCCGATTTCCGTCTCCGACATCCAAAATCTGGTGCGGCACTTGACGGCACGCGGCATTGGCGTTTTGATCACGGACCATAACGTCCGCGAGACATTGGGACTGATCGATCGGGCCTATATCATTCATGCCGGCGAAGTGCTGACCCACGGACGGGCGAACGATATCGTCAACAATGCCGATGTTCGTCGTCTCTATCTCGGCGACAAGTTCAGCCTTTAAGGGCCTCCGGACCAATAAAACTCCTCCGCATCCCCTCCTGCGACTTGACCAAACTGAAATAAAAAGCAATTTTTGGGCCAAGTGGATTTTGCCCGTCATGAAAGACGGGAATTATCGGGGGATGTAGGGGAGTCTAGCGTCGATCATGGCCTTATCCGCCAATCTTTTCCTGCGACAAAGCCAGTCATTGGTGATGACACCGCAGCTGATGCAATCGATTCAGCTGCTGCAGATGACGCATATCGAACTGATGCAGTTCATCTCCCAGGAAATCGAACGCAACCCGCTGCTTGAAATGGTGGCAGATGATGGCGATTTGGGCGGCGACAGTGCCGATCCGACGGACAGGCCACCGCCGATCTCCGCAGAGACACATCATGCCAATGACGACGCGCCCGCCGCGCCCTCACTCGACAGTGACTGGTATGAGGAAAATGGCAATGCCAGCCTGAACGACCGGCTGGATGCCAATTTCGACAATGCATTTTCCGATGAAGGTTCCGCGGTGCGACCCGATGCGCCGGAACTGCTCAGCCAATGGAAGTCGATGCCGGGCAATTCCGGCGAGACGGGCGAGGGTTTCGACCTTGACGACTTCGTCGCCGGGCAGATCAGCCTGCGCGATCACCTGAACCAGCAAATTCCGTTTGCGCTCAACAACGATGCCGATCGGCTGATTGCCGCCATTCTGGTCGATCATCTCGATGAAGCCGGCTATCTGCGCGCCGATCTCGGCGAAGTGTCATCGCGGCTGGGACGCGACCGGCATGCGATAGAGCTGGTGCTGGAAACCCTGCAGACACTGGAGCCGGCCGGCGTCTTCGCCCGGACGCTGAGTGAATGCCTGGCCATACAGCTTCGTCAGCGCGATCGGTACGATCCGGCGATGGCAGGCCTGGTCGAGAACCTCGAGCTTCTCGCGAAACGCGATTTCAACACACTGAAAAAGATCTGCGGCGTCGACGAGGAAGATCTCATCGATATGCTGGCCGAGATCCGCAAACTAAACCCCAAGCCTGGCAGCAATTTCGAACACAGCGCAACGGAATCGGTGACGCCGGACATCGTCGTGCGACCTGATCCGCTTGGCGGCTGGAAGGTCGAACTCAATCCGGACGCCCTGCCCCGCGTGCTGGTCAACCAGAACTACATGGCAGCGGTCGGTCGACAGGGCGGCACCAAGGATAGCGGTGATCAAGCCTTCATGTCGGAATGCCTGCAGAGCGCCAACTGGCTGACACGCAGCCTCGACCAGCGCGCCAAGACGATCATGAAGGTGGCCGTGGAAATTGTGCGGCAGCAGTCGGCCTTTCTCGAGCAAGGCGTCGACCATCTCAGGCCACTCAACCTCAAGATCGTTGCCGATGCGATCAAGATGCATGAATCAACCGTGAGCCGCGTCACGACAAACAAATACATGATGACGCCGCGCGGTCTCTTCGAGTTGAAGTATTTCTTCAGCGTCTCGATCGCGTCTGCCGAGGGCGGTGATACCCACTCCGCCGAAGCGGTGCGCCATCGCATTCGCATGATGATCGCGCAGGAAAGTACAGAAGCCGTCCTGTCCGATGACGACATTGTGTGCACCCTGAAATCGAGCGGCGTCGACCTGGCCCGGCGAACCGTGGCAAAATATCGCGAGTCGATGAATATCCCCTCCTCCGTGCAGCGACGCAGGGAGAAGCGCGCCATGGCCAAAGTGCCTGCAATCTAGGGTCTTCACCGCGCGAAACTTACCTGAATCTTAACAGTGCATTGACTTTCGACGGGATGAAAGCTAGAAGCCCGCCGCAATCGAACGCGCATACTCTTGCTTGAAACTTATCCCCAGCACACGTCCATCGAACGAGGCATCAGATTCATTGGTTCGCTCGAAAAGCTTGGACGCGGACGTGGCTTGGCGTAAAATGGTCTCTGCAAATCGACGATAGATTTGCAAACCAACGATAAGAAGGGAAACTCCATGAGTGTGCGTGTATCCGGCAAGCAAATGGAAATCGGCGAGTCGTTCCGGCAGCGGATCGAACAGCGGATCGAAGATGCGGTGACCAAATACTTCGACGGAGGGTATTCGAGCCAGATCGTCGTGACGAAGTCGCAATCGCGGTATGCCGCAGATTGCCTCGTTCATCTCGACGCAGGCGCTAACCTTCATGCCGCTGGCGAGGCAAATGATCCTCAAGTGGCTTTCGACACGGCGTTTGAGCGTATTGAAAAGCGCCTTAGACGCTATAAGCGCAGGTTGAAGGATCACCATGCGGTCGGCGTTGCCGGCACATCGATTGAAGTTGCCTATACCGTCATGGATTCATTTCCGGACGAGCACGAAGACGAGGTGCCGGAAGATTATGCACCCACGATCGTTGCAGAAAGCACCAAAAAGCTGAGGACGATGTCGGTCGCCTCGGCCGTCATGGCGCTGGATATGACTGACGAGCCTGTTCTCCTGTTCAGAAGTCCGGGAACAGAAGAAGTAAACATCGTATACCGTCGCAATGATGGTAATATCGGGTGGATCGATTCCGCCAACATCAAAGGCTGAAGAAGCACAACGGCGGGCGAATTCCATTCTGGCACTCGCCCGCCGCTCGTCTCTCCGGCATGAAGGAAGTTGATATGGCCTTGGCAGATTTGCTGCAACAGGATGCTGTCGTACCCGCCCTCAGGGTGAATTCGAAGAAGCAACTGCTTCAGGAACTTGCGGCAAAAGCCTCGAAGTTGACCAATATTCCCGAACGGGAAATATTTGATGTCATCCTGCAGCGCGAGCGCCTCGGCTCCACCGGGGTCGGCAATGGAATTGCCATTCCGCATGGCAAGCTCAACCGAATTACACAGATTACCGGCGTCTTCGCCCGGCTCGAAACGCCGGTGGATTTTGAGGCGCTGGACGATCAGCCCGTCGATCTGGTGTTTCTGCTGCTTGCCCCGGAAGGTGCCGGCGCGGATCATCTCAAGGCCTTGTCCCGCATTGCCCGTGTCCTGCGCGACCAAGACCTCGTGGCCAAGCTGCGCGCAACCGATTCCGCTTCGGCGATCTTCACCTTCCTCAATCAGGAACATGCGTCCAACGCCGCCTGAAGCAATCTGTCACGGACATAAAAAAAGCGCCCGCGATGGGCGCTTTTTTTTGTTTCATGCATGGCTTGAGGCTCAGGCCTTGCCGGCAGCGTCTGCCGTTGCGTCGATCTTTGGGCCGCCCTTGGCGACACCGACCATGGCCGGGCGCAGCACGCGCTCGCCGATGGCGTAACCGGCCTGGACGACCTGGACGACGGTGCTGTTGGGCACATCCGGGTTCGGCACTTCAAACATCGCCTGATGGAAATTGGGGTCGAATTTCTGACCGACCGGCTCGATCTTGCGGATGCCATGACGCTCCATCGTCGCCAGCATGCCACGCTCGGTCATTTCCACACCCTCGATCAGAGCGGCCAGACCGGCGTCTGCCGTCGTGCGGGCTTCCTCCGGCAGGGCTTCAATCGCGCGGCGCAGATTGTCCGAAACCGACAACATGTCGCGCGCAAAGCCAGTGACGGCATAGGACTTGGCGTCCTTGATCTCGCGATCCGTCCGGCGGCGAAGATTGTCCATTTCGGCGGCCAGACGCAGGAAGCGATCCCGCAAATCCGCATTTTCTGCCTTCAGAGCATCCAATGGATCCACGTCCGGTTCGTTTTCGACGTTGATCTGCTCTTCTGCTGCATCGGGCATGGTCGCCTCGGCAGCCGCCGTGTCAGGTCCATTCTTGTTGGTCTCATCGGTCATGACGGTCTCCGAATTATTGTCATTGTTCGAATTCTGAGTTTCGAATTTGTGCCCGATATCAGGGTTTGTCGCGCAAAAATCAAGGCGTGGAGGGGAAAGAAGCGCTTATCGGCCGGAACGCGCCAGACGCGCCATGAGCTGGGCGGTGTAATCGACCATCGGCACGATGCGGGAATAATTGAGCCTTGTCGGGCCAATCACCCCCACGGCACCAACGATGCGATCCTCGCCATCGCGATAGGGTGCCACGATCAGCGACGACCCGGACAGCGAGAAAAGCTTGTTTTCCGAACCGATGAAGATGCGCACGCCCGGTCCGGTTTCGGCAAGATCGAGGATCTCGATCAGGCTTTCCTTGCGCTCCAGATCGTCAAAAAGCAGGCGCAGCCGATCCACGTCTTCGGAACCCGCAAGCCCCTCGAGCAGATTGGCGCGTCCGCGCACGATCAGTCGCGTCGGCTTCTGATCGCCAAGACCGCCTGACCAGACGGCCAGACCGCGCTCCACCAGATCCTGCGACAGGGCATCCAGCTCGCCGGCAACCTGCGTCTTCAGCTTTTCCAGCTGGCCACGCAGCTCCGACAGGGTCTGGCCGGCGAGATTGGCATTGAGGAAATTCGCAGCTTCGGTCAACTGCGAAGCGGTGATGCCGGCTGGAAGTTCAATGATGCGGTTCTCGACCTGGTTATGCTCACCCACCAGAACAGCCAGCGCCTTGGTCGGCTCCAGCCGAATGAACTCGACATGCTTCAACACCGGATCATTCTTGGACGAGATCACCAGGCCCGCGCCACGCGACAGGCCCGACAGCATGCGGCTTGCCTCGGTCAGCATGGTTTCAATCGGCTGATCCGCGCTGGGCGGCCGGATCTGGCGCTCGATCGTGCCGCGCTCTTCTTCGGAGAGATCGCCCACCTGCATGAAGGCGTCGACGAAGAAGCGCAGGCCAAGCTGGGTCGGCAGGCGACCAGCACTGATATGCGGCGCATAGATCAGGCCGAGGCCTTCAAGATCGCTCATCACATTGCGCACGGAGGCCGGTGACAAGGACATCGGCAGCAGGCGTGACAGGTTGCGCGAGCCGAGCGGATCACCGGAATCGAGATAGGTCTCGACAATACGCCGAAAGACCTCCCTGGAGCGGTCGTCCAGCGAGGAGGAAACGTCGGTGACTGTATGCGTCGGTGCAACCATTATCGGAGCAAGCACTGTGTGCAGTGTTTCATGAAAGGAAATATAGTCACTCTGCCCTCGATCACAAAGGCCAAATTCCGCAAGGCGACATGGCTATTGCGCAGGATCCCGGTTTTTCATTGCAAAAGCCCGGGGCAAAACCAGATCCACCCGGCACCAGTCGACAGAACTGTTTCCATTTGGCCGGGAAAGGCTCTAGAAGGCGTCAGACAATCTAGGAGATCGCAATGCGGCCATCAGGCAGAAAAACCGACCAAATGCGCAAGGTTTCGTTCGAGCGCAATTTTTCCAAGCATGCGGAAGGCTCCTGCCTCGTCAAGTTCGGCGACACCCATGTTCTGTGCACGGCAAGCCTTGAAGAAAAGACGCCGCCATGGCTGCGCAATTCCGGCAAGGGCTGGGTGACTGCGGAATACGGCATGCTGCCGCGCGCGACCGGTGACCGGATGAAGCGTGAAGCCGCCTCTGGCAAGCAAAGTGGCCGCACGCAGGAAATCCAGCGCCTGATCGGTCGCTCGCTGCGCGCCATCGTCGATCTCGAAGCGCTGGGCGAACGCCAGATTTCGATCGACTGCGATGTCATCCAGGCTGACGGCGGCACACGTACCGCATCGATCACCGGTGCCTTCATCGCGCTCCACGACCTGAAGTGGATGGAAACCCGCAACATGATCAAGGTCGAGAAGGTGCTGAAGGACCATATCGCGGCGATTTCATGCGGGATCTTTGCCAGCCAGCCGGTGATCGATCTCGATTATCTGGAAGATTCGGCTGCGGAAACGGATGCAAACTTCGTCATGACCGGTTCCGGCGGGATCGTCGAAATCCAGGGCACGGCCGAAGGCAAGCCGTTCAGCCAGGACGAGTTCCTCACCCTGCTCGGCCTTGCCCGCAATGGTATCGACGAATTGGTCGCGCTGCAGAAGCAGGCGCTCGCTTAAAACCGCAAGACAGGAAAGGTTCGGCAGGTGTCTCAATCCTTGCAAGGCGTGCTGGAGGCGGCGCTCTATGCCAGCGACCTCGACGCGGCCGAGCAATTTTACGAAACCGTCCTGGGGCTCGAAAAAATCGCGCGCCAGGGCAATCGCCATATCTTCTTCCGCTGTGGCCAGACGATCCTCTTGATCTTCAACCCGACGGAAACGCTGCAACCACCGCCCGCTGGCGCCTTGCCTGTGCCAAGTCATGGCGCAACAGGAGCAGGTCACCTGTGCTTCAAAGTGCCCGGGGAAGAGATTGCAGGCGTTTTGGCGCGATTGCAGCAGGCCGGCGTTAAGATCGAATCCGATTTTCGCTGGCCAAGTGGCGCCCGTTCGATCTATTTCCGCGATCCTGCGGGCAATAGCCTGGAATGCGCCGAACCGAAACTCTGGAATCTGGACTGATCACTTATGCGCAAGCTCGACACCCGCACCATCGTCGTGGCCAGCCACAATGCCGGCAAGATCGCGGAAATCGCCGATCTGATCGGCCCTTTCGGCTTTTCCGCCCAGTCTGCGGCCGAACTGAAATTTGCAGAACCCGACGAAACGGGCACGACATTCGAGGAAAATGCCGCAATCAAGGCGCTGGCGTCTGCCAAGGCTTCCGGCCTGCCGTCGCTGTCGGATGACAGCGGCCTTGTCATCGACGCGCTCGATGGTGCGCCTGGCGTCTACACCGCCAACTGGGCC